>OGOW01000468.1_pt1 | contig 46563 bp, 49 predicted proteins | sample 1552781 | NCBI WGS metagenome assembly OGOW01 (sample SAMEA2580145, study PRJEB22360) | human gut metagenome | biome: human gut; feature: human-associated habitat; material: faeces | place: Denmark | collected 2008/2010
GGTTTCATGCTATTTTTATGCCAGTTATTATTGAATTTTCAAGGTGCATAGGCACTTATTCAAGTGCGAAGTTTGAGTATATAATATAAAGCAAAAACAATATACACAAATTACTGCATTACAAAATATAATAATAAAAAGTTTTGTATTCTGCAAACATTTGGTATTTGATGCCCATCTATTAGCAGCATCATATATACTATTCGCAGCACTTATGAAAATCGTCAAATAACAATATACTATTGATAAATTATCATTTGCAAGAGTAGCTAATGTTATACTTGTTATTGCTATTGGAATTATTACATATAATATAAAATATGCTGCTCCATCGGCTTTATTCTTTTTAAATATGTTTTCATTAATCCAGGAATTCTTAATTGTATTTTTGACTTCTTTTTCTGTCATTTGTCTGTCCTTGTATAATATACCTTTAAATGTGTATTATATTATAACATATCAATTTCTATGATTCAACTATTTTTTTAATATCATTTATAATGTAACCTATAAATTCAACACGTACAATATTTATTTTTTAGCCTAAAATCTAAAATTATCAACCAATTTTTATAAGACGTATTAATATTAAATTGTCAAAGAGCAATACAATATATTTTCAAGCATTGAGATGAACTGAGTTCACCTCTGTAATATTTCCAAACAAAGCCAGCATGAAATACCCCCATGTAATCGCCGGCACAAATGCAGCTCTCTTTAACGCAGCTTCATGCCTGAGCATCCTGGCCAGATTAACGAATCCGGTATAGACAGCAAAAATTACAAGAGATAAAAAAATCAGTGCTGTCATGTAAATATCCGGTCTTATGCCTCTGCTGTATGAATGCAGCATTATCATCAGGAAGATTTCCGCATCCCCTGCCGCATAAGCCCCGGTTACTGACATGCCGGTAATTAAAATTGTCGAAAACAGCAATGTGCTTGCCGGCAGGACCGGTGTGCATATCAGACAGTACACAATGCAGTGCACCGCCTGTACCGCTGTCATAAAATATGTAACCACCGAAAATACCTGTCTCTCCGTTATGTCCATGTAGGACTGAAAAACAAGCAGTGACCATACTGCCATGGTGCTGCTGTCAAACAGGAACATGCCTGCTGACAGCATAATTACCACCCCGGCTGTAATACCTCTGCTTTTTATGATCAATCCTCTTTTAATACCCCTGTATAGCAGGGTATACACCGCCCCTGCCATAATCATATTTACAATGTACCTGCTCATGGCTTACATGCCGTCTGACACCGCAGCATCTTCTGTGACAGCATCCGCAGTATCTTCTTCCGGCTCCGTAACATCTTCCTCTGGTTCCTGCACGTTATCACCCGCTTTATCTGTGCCTCCGGATTTATCATCTTCCGCCGCAGCATCCGGCTTTTCATCGTCAGCCGGCTCTTTTTCCATGTCAGCTCCGTCATAATCATACAGATATCTGCCGACACGCAGCGTGCCGTCAACAATCGCCGTATTGAACTCTTCTTCCATCTCGGCCGGAATGATGACATTGATTATCATTGTTGCCATATCCGTATCGCCTTCCTGCGCCGCTTCACCGGTAGAGCTGAACGACCTTGTGACATATGCATGGCTGCATATGTTCTTTGTAACCGTCACGGTCTCGCCGTTGACATTATTTGACTTGACAGACCAGATGTTAATGTAATCTCCGGTCCTTAACACGCCTCCTACGACCTGTGCGAGATTTGATGCATTTAACGATACTTCAATCGGATGAGCTATATCCTTTGTCCTCTCATCCTGTGTTGACAGGCTTGTATGAGTCACAATCTCATTTTTTAAGATTGCCCTGTCCGTTATGCAGCCGACAAGTTCTTCGCTCTGAGTGATTGAGCCGTCCGGGATAACCGATACGGGTCTTTCCTCCAGCTTAAAATATTCATCCAGATTGATGACCGATATTTCTACGTCAGCCGGAACCTCTTTGACCGTTACATATACATCTTTTCTGTCATCAGCATTGACAAGTGTCTTTTCAACGAAAATCAGGAGGACATACAATACGGCTGTTACCACTATGCTGTATAAGATAACCTTAGCCGATGTGCCGCCCTTTCTCTCCTTTTCGTCTCCGTCCTGTACTTTCTTCCTTCTGTATACAATTTTCTTCATAATTCCACCTTATACTTTTTATTTAAACTTTATTTAATGTGCTATGCCTATGAGCCTTGTGAGCGTATAATCATCCTCAAAATATCTTTCAGGCATTCCCGAAAGCCATGATGCCCTTTTTGCAAGCCTGAACCTGAAGCCTATCCTGCCATATACGGAAGTTTCCTTTATCTCGACCTGCGAATCATTGGCATCCACATACACAGGCTCATTCCGCTCATGCTTTATTGCATAACCCTGTCCCTTGTTAAGCCCTGTTTCCGTGATGTAAAAACCGTCTTCATCTTCGATGTAGTTGTATACCCTAAACTCAAGTATGCTTACCGCTCCGACAATGCCATTGTCCACCGTTGCATTATATTCGTCATCCAGTCTGAGGTTGGATTTCAGGCAGTCACAAAAAAGCCGGTACGAATTGTTAAAATAAGAATCCCACACAGACGGTTCATATCCGTCCTGTATCATGACTTTTCCTGTTTTTCCGAATTCAGTAAGATTAATCACGCCTCCTGCAATCAGCGAATCAGTAAGTGCGGTATCTATTTTTTCGTAGTTAATTTGATGTTCCTCCCTCCGGTAGATAAAGCCTGTGAGGAACATCAGGAAAACCAGCATCACCGCCACCATGGGCAGCAATGCGGATCCGTCCTTTTTAGTACTTAGCAGTAGACATTTGATATATCTTAAACTCATTTGTATCGCTCCCCCGTAAAAACTCGGACAGATTTTTTAGTCCTATGATGTTCTTCGTCCTGATTGTGCCGGTCACCGACAGGATGACCGTGTTGCCGTATCCTGCCGGTGTCATCGTGGTGCCTGCAAATGATATACCCTCTACTCCAAGGTCTGTAAGCTGCTTCGTAAGCTCATCCCTTGCCGCCGCTGAAAGATACCCTTCCGTCTCCATCTGCAGCAGGACGCTTCTTTCTATCCTTCCTTTTTTTATTGCCAGATTCAGGTTAGTGTATGTAACCACCGAATATCCCATTACAGCCATAAAGATGACTATGGCTATCATGCACGTCACAAGGTTTCCGACACCTTCTTTTTTTATCCGGAAATGTTTTAACTCCATCATCATTTGAACATAGCCGTTGTCTGGTTAGTGATTTCGGTCCACATTGATTCAAGATATGTTATACCGCCTTTTTTAAAGATGATTGCAAGTGCAATAATTACAACCAGCACAAGCACTTCCCCTATGATGGCACTTCCCGATCTCTTAAATTTCGGCGAACACACAAGTGAAAACACCTCCGACTCCTTTCTTGCTAAATAATTTCTTAAATTTCTCATTACTGCCATTTCATTTTTCCTCCTGAATTTATAATAATAGTTTTGCGGAGTCCGCAATGCCCATGCTGAATGCATACAGCAGTACTCCTAGTGCCGCAGCCGCAATGGCTGCCACGCTCACTGCAATGAGCCTGTTAATGCGTGTCTGCTCACTGCTGTTGTAGCTTTCCTGCAGATTGGCAAGACGCTTTTTAATGTCACTTAGCAGTCCTGACACGGAACCTGTTTCGGTCAGCTGCCTTACAAGCACGACGAGGTTATGGATGTTCTCGTTGTCAAACTTATTGTCAAGCATCTGCATGGACAGGACCAGATCATTGGTCGATATGATATCACCGGTGAGCTCTAATAGTGCCTCTTTAAGCCTCGGATGGGTTGACACCCTGTAGGCATCAATCAGCACCTGTGTGATATACTCTCCGGAATTTATCTGTAGCAGCACTATGTCATATATATCCATAATGCTGCCGAGCATTTTTTCATTATCCCGCCTGTTTCTTGCCTCTATCAGTTTGTCCGGCATAATGTACCCTATAATGCCCATAACAATGCCTATAACCGGATTAAACAGCATGCCTGTTACAAAACCTGCTGTCAGCGCCGTTATCTTATATGTAAAGTACACCGTTGGTGTCACTTTGCCATGCGAGTAGTATGTGACTCCCAGCTTTCCAAGCCGCTGGGACTGGTAATTGTATGAGAATACATTTCTCCCGCGGTTAAGTTTCATCGCACTTACAAGCTGGAGCCTTGCCATTCTGTAGGCATTTTTCACTGCTCCATACATATAGATATTGATGAATACAAATACAAGGATGCTAAGAACCAATATTATGCCATGCATGATGTATCCGTAATAATCATTCATGAACATGCCAAGCCGTTCCATATCAATGTATCTGCTTAAAAAATGATATATACTGTTCATCCCCTCCCCCTCTTCTGTGACGCTATAAACGCTATATATAAAGACACAAGCACTGAACCCGCTGCGCCCGTCAGGATAACCCTGCCCATGATGCTGTCCCACATCTGGCTGAAGAACTCACCCACCAGGTATCCGAGCATTCCTGTAAGTGCCATTATCACGCATGCGGTGCCGGCAATAATGACAAGGATTATGTCATGCCGTCCGTCTTTATATATCTTCTCAAGCTTTTTAGCATTGCTGGCTGCTTCGTCCAGCTGGTAACGGCATTCCGTTATTATGTCTTTATAGTTTGCACTGTGCCTTGATGATATCTCAAGGTTACGTATCAGCTTCTTGAAAAACGGATGCTCTATGCTGTCCTCAAGGTTTCTTAACACTTCCGAGCAGTTACCGGTCCTTTTTGACTGCTCGACTGCCTTGTATACCACAGCCTTTAGAGGTCCGTTAAGTACCGGTATGCTCTTTTCGAAGATGCTTATTATGTCATCTGTTGATGCAGCATAGGCATCGATCGAATTGATGAAAGGAAGAAGCTCGTCCTCAACCCTGTCATAGCATCGCTGGCGGTGCCCATTAAAGTACAGTTCTGCGCTAAAAACCAGCAACGCAGTTACGGCAGCTCCTTTTAAAATACTGCCACTTACTACTGCCGCAAGCAGAAATGCCGCCGCAAGCACAACAATCTCTCCGACAAGAAACAGTTCCGTTGTAAGCAGCGGAAATTTATTCTGTAATCCACTATACTTTATGTTCTCGTCAATATGGTTAATCAGACCTTTCTTTCCATAATTTCCGTACATCTGCCGGATGGCTTTTTCCGATTCTTCCCTCTTTTTACCTGATGAGTTTATTCTCTCGTACATCGTAGCAATGCTGTTCTTTATAAGTTTCCTGCCTGCAATATACTTAAACGTCCTGTATACCCCGGCTGCAACACCTGCCAGAATCAGTATTTTTAAAACCGGTATTATGATACCCATCACTCAACCGCCTTTCCGTCTTTATACAGATATGTTAAATCAAGACACTTCTTTTCCGGATTCCAGTGGCACTCTGCCATTTCACACAGCCTGTACTGCCTTATGAATATGGCATTTTTAAGGCTTTTTAGCATGTAGAGTATCTCTTCATTTGTCATGTCCGATACTCGTCTGACATAATCGCACAGTCTTATATATGCATCCTCAACAGATTCGGCATGCGTTGACGCATAGCATATGGCACCCGTGTGTGCCGCCGCCAAAAACTGCCTTGCCTCCGCACCCTTAATCTCTCCGAGCATTATGACATCGGCATCCATCGTCTGCGCCATCGTTACCATATCACCTAATGAGTAATTGATTTTTTCCTCACCATGCCCTTCAATTATGCTGTATGCGCCCCAGTCTCTCTCACTTTCAGTAAACAACTCAGTGGACTCCTGCACGCAGAACACGGAAAGTTTCCGCGGAAGGTTCTCTATCTGTGCATTTAATAAAGTTGTCTTGCCGCAGCCGTTCTTGCCGCATATCAGAAAACCTTCACCGGCTTCCTGCTTGCGTTTAATTGTATCTGCCATCTCCTGCGTGAGCATCCCCTCTTTGACAAGCACATCCATTGTCTTTTTGTGTTTCGGATGTTTCCGGATGTGGATTGTTGTCACTTTATTCGATGCGAGTAACTTAGTTATTGCACTGAACCGGAGAATATACCTGTCATTAGACAAATCAGTCCATTTCTGCGTACTGTTATTATAAGACAGATTAATATGATTCCTGATGCAGCACCGGTCCACAAACCTCTCATAATCAGCGTTGTCCCTGAAAGCTAAATCAGCTTTATAACGCACTCCGAGCTTCTTAATGTATATCCTGTCGGCTGCATATATCTTAATGTCTGATATATCCGGGTCCTCAATCAGTGCATCGATTATGTAATAGCCCCAGACAAACGACTTAAACCCCTGATACACTTTCTCAACAGCATCCTCATCAACCGGATACACACTTCTTATGTACTCTTTTACCTCTGTTCCAAATTTATCTTCACTCAGCTCTCCTCTCTCCACCATATTCAACCGGGCAACATTATTGCCTGTTGTAAAATACTCAATAACCTTGTCTGTAATTTCTTCGTCAGATAAAAAGCTCTTCGTTTCAGACTGTCTTTCTTCCGAAGAAAAAAAGCTGGATATTTTCATTTAAGACCTTCCACCACCTTTACTCTATAGCTTAAAAATATTCATATTTCCATTTAACGCACCAATTCCATACGTTGCATATTGGCACATTCATTGCCTATACGTCTTATATAAGTTGCAGCCCGTTCACTCAGGTTCCCGTATACTTCTTGATTATTTGTCTTATATGCATTGCTTATATCCTTTAAGCTCCATGACTTATTAGTCTCATAATTAAGCAGCTTAATATTTTTTACTGCATAATCCGATAGCTCATATCCGGACTTTTTTGCATCATCCTTAATCATCTTCGACCATGACTGTTCATAGATTTTCTGTTGTTCTTTTAATTTTTCTAAATTAACCTCCTTATAATTGTCCGGAATGTTGTGTTCAGCTAACTCTCTTGTATCAAACCGCCTTGGCGACAGCCTGAACACCATTCCACTTAAATCATGTATGCCATATATGCAATAGTGTTTTCCTACTGTATCCGTCTCTTGTACAACAGTTGCAATCGGTGTATGGCTGGTTATTTCTTCTTCAGGCTCTATCTGATATCCTTCTCCACAATATATGAGATCCTTATTCATCTCACGTCCTTCTATAAGTACAGTCCTCACATTCGCATCAGACAGCCATTTTCCCGTATGCTCTGTATCTTCCGCCACCTCATTCTGATAAAACTCCGCCTTGGGTACGATGCGTCCTTTTCCATTATCTTCATATGTAATTCTTACATATCCGTCATATCGCGACAGCATGTCATTAACTGTTTTTCCTGTTATCCCCACCGGAAGAGCCAGCTCCTGCGATGTATAATAACGTTGTCTTGAATAATCCCTTTGTCTTGGTATTTCAGATATATAAGGCTTAAAAAATTCTTTGTCGGCTTTATCATAAGGAACATACCACTTTTTTACATACGAATTAAATCTTGCTCCTTCCTCTTTCATTCGCTTTGTGAGCTCTGTAAACTCATTCTTTTCAAGATAAGGAAGTGATAACTGCACATCTGTAATATCAAATCTTTTAGATATATCAAACCTGCGGAAATCGCTATATTCACCCTCTGCCGAATTAAGCATACCTATATTGACAGTTGTATATGCTGCTTTTTCGGTAAGCTTTCCGGCAGAATCAATAACCTCATCAATGGATTCTCCATATACAACCTTAGTATTTATTTTTTTCCCATCGCCGGAGACAAAACCCTTATACTTTTCCGTATGTACGGTTCCCTTATTGGACACAACTTTTTCTCCCATTACCTGGATGCCTGACAGCTCAAGACAATTCTTCACTTCATCTCTTAGATACCCTGAATTTTTCAAATCAATATCTATAACTGTCTGGCCTATAATGCGTTTTTTTTCATTAATTGTATTGATTATTTTATCCTGTTCCCGAAGATATTCTTTAAACTCTTCCTCTTTCTTTGTGCGCTCCATAATCAGCCTGTCCAGTTTAAAATCTAAATCAACAATTTTTTTTAAAGGTTCCAGACACTCATCTACTTTCTTTTCTTCTTCCATCTTCCGAATAACCTCCTCTTCTTTTTGGATGGTTGTTCATCCTTGTCAAAATAGTCTCCGCATAACTGCTCACACATGCCAGTCTCAACAGCAGTAAACGGATCTACGGTGATTGATGCAAAAAATACTTTTTTCAGTTTCGCCATACCGTTTTTTATATCATCTCTATATTTATCATCAGTAAAATTGAAAAGGAAATTATATCTTACAAGATTTTCATGTACTGTCTTTGCAAACAGCCTGTTAACTGCATCCAGTTCCCACGGTTTGCTGCCTGCTACAATCACAGGCACCTCACATTTGTTAAAAGTGATTTCATCCATTGTGTCAAACGTCCCAAAATCCATTACAAGAAAGTTATAGGCCTTGGCCATGATTGAATTAACCTCAGATGCCTGCACTGAAGGATAATAATCAATTCCATTTACGGAAAAATGAAGTGCATCCTCCGATTCCTCATCATAAGATTCTTTTATATCTCCAAAAACCGGGTGAGATGACATTTCAAGCAGTGCAACCATATATCCACTTCGACGCAATGTATTAGCTGTGACAATCGCATTATGTGTTGTACCCACTCTTGCCTGACTTCCCACAAAACCAATCATTACCCGGTTTGCATTCTGTTTCTGTTTAATACGCACCTGTTTTCCCACAGACTTATCATCCTCACCGGGTTTTAAATATCTCAATGCATCCCTGTACTGCTTACCTTCCAGTACACATTTAATAAGCTCGTCCTTTATTTCCACAAAGTCAGTTGCCGTAATAATGTCATATATACCCATCTGCACGCACTTAATAAGCAGATCATTTCCGGGCTGCATTGAAGCTGCAAGAAGAATTATCCGCATCTGTCCGTACATAACCTTAATAGTTTCAAGACCTGATATTATCTCCGTATCGAGGTCAAGTGCACACGACAAGTCTATAATCATTATGTCAACACCTGACAGGCTGTTAATCTGTTCCTTTATATACTTGTTAAGATATATCTCTGATATGTTATCCCCGCCGGCTATAATCTGTTCCGATTCATGCAGCACTGATGTTATAATCGCCTGATATGCCGGAGATGTAATATAATAGACCATCTATATACCACCTTTAAAAAAATACTGTATAATAAGACTTAAAATTGACAATGTAACACATACTATTATTGTCATTATGTTCTTGTTATGTTGTTTATTACTATATTCATTCACCAGCGTCTTCCCCCTTATCGAATGCACTCAAATCTTCATCAAACCACCCTGCTATCATTTCCGTTACATTAAGATACCTCTCAGAATATTCTAAAAGCTCATCATCCGACACCGTCCATTCATCAAACATCACTTTCGGCAGTTCTTCATATGGTTTAAAATTCATTGTTATATAATAATCATCACTGTTGTCAGACCGGCTTTCGCTGTATTCAGTCATAGCTGCAAGCATGGCTTTTATATCATCCTTTTTAGGCTGCTTATTCTTTCCATCTACCATCAGCCGCTTTATAAACAGCACATTATAATATGCAAGAGCTGCACTTATCGGAAAATCACCCATTTCAATAATGACATTCACATGGCAGACCTCTATCTGTTCAGTCTCCGGCTCTTGTGTCTCCTGTTCACCACTTTCCGGTTCTGACTCTCTTTCAGTATCTTCATTTTCGTCCCTGGAAGCTTCCTTTTCGTCTGACGGATTATCAGGTTCATCGACTGTTATCTCTGTAAATTTAGAATCATTAAGTTTATGCACGCTGACTGCCACTTGTTTTTCAGGTATCTCATCCGGCTGCTCCGCTGTAGTATCATCTTCTTGCGTTTCATCCCGTGATTTCTGCTTTTCAACAGTCTCAATGGTCGTATTTTCCTTTTCAACTGCCATTTTTCTGTCATTCATCTTTTCCTCATACTCACTCATGTATTCTGCATACCAGGCTTTAACATTCTGTACAAACGCCGATGTTTTAAATGATTCCACATTAAAATCCTCTTCGCTGTCATAATCGTAAAAACCACTTACCGATGATGCTGCACCAATCACAGGAAGCAATAACAAAAATGGAGCTGCCACAACAAGCATAATGACAATCAGCACTTTCTTCATTATCTGCCGCCCCTCTTTCCAAACATTTCAAGCATCTCATTGCTTACCTCAAGTCTCATGTCAAGTCTTACACTTCCGGCAAACAGTATTCCTACTCCTCGGCTTTTCGATGCAAGTATTGTCTGTTCGCTCTCTGTTAAATTGAATAAATCAGCTGTCTCCTGAAGGTTTTTTCCATCTGTGCCCATAATGAATCTGTAACATGAATTATCTATAATAGCTTGTCCGAATCTCTTGACAACCGGATCAAGAACATCAACTGCCGAATGTGTTATGAACATTAACCCTGCCTCGTATTTTCTGTCTCTCTTTGATACATTCCTTACAAACTTCATAAGGTCCGGATAATCCGGGTCAACAAAAAGGTAGCCCTCGTCTATACCGAAAATTGTCCTTTGGCTCCTGTCTTTTGACATTTCATGCCATGCCCAGCTTGTAAGGTTGAAAAACTGCGCTCTTTTCACATTTTCGTCTAATTCAAGCAGCTTTGAACAATTAAGCACAATGAAATCTGACTGTGGATTTATGGTTGTAGGGCCATTCCATATAAACTGGTCAGCTCCATATGCTATCGAATATAATAAATCCAGCAGTTTGTCATACACGGACTTTTTATATTCTGAAATTCCCTCCTTTTTGGATTTTTCTTCAGCCTTATTATATAAGTCACGTATTACCGGATAATCTTCCGGCTTTAAAAATGCAATTTCCGTATCCCATGTAATATTGAAATCACGATACACATCTATAAGACACTCCTCAAGTGCTGTCTTTATCCCCGCATCAAAACTCTCTGATCCAAAATAAAGTTTAAAGAAAACTCTTAAGTTCTGGATATGAAGTGCAAGGTCGGATATCCCACTATCTTCATCGTAAATCATATAATCATTAATATTCTCACCGGCATTCATGTCATCCTCTGTAACTCTCGGCGAGTATCTCACCTGCAAAGGATTGATACGTCCTGTGGAGCCTCCTGCACAGTCAATAACATCACCTTTTATATCCGGATGAGATGCCAAATCAACATATTCCTCCTCCGGATCAAGGGTAATTATCTTGACTCCATACGCATATTCGCATGTAAGTATCTTCTTTATTGCCGTTGACTTTCCGGATCCGGGAAGACCACTTATAAACCAGTTGCTATTAACACGGTCATTACTTCTTATCCACTGATTTAGTATTACTACCCTGTTGGTCCTTGATGTTCGGCCGAGCCAATATCCTCCCGGGTCATTTATTCCTGCATTTGCCATTGGAAATCCACCAAGGAAGGTTGAAATCGGCATATTTCTTTCACCCATCTGCGCAACAGCATGCGAAGGTATACCATACGGTGCCATACATTTCATGGCTTGAAGCTGTTTGTATTTAAGATTCAAAAGCTTACACTGTGAAACTGCCACAGCTCCGGACACACGCTTTATTCTGTCTTCTAACAGTTTGGCATCCGTATGGCGTATATAAAGCATTATGTTTACATATCCTACCGGCTCTTTCTTAACAGCTATCTTCTTGATAAGTCCTTCCAGGTCCTTAATTGCTTTATCCATTAACTGCCTGTCAGATTCAACTTTTGCAGTTGTCCTGTCCCCTTTTAACTGTGCAATCTTTTTGTTGTAGACCTCTATAAGATTGTCTGCATCAGTACGTCTGAACTCTATTGATGTTATTGTTCCTTCAAGCCGGCATAATGGTGCCAGCCAGCCATAATTGATATTTTCTGCCGGATATCTTGATATGCAGTAAATCTTCCCTACGTTCTCACCGATATTTGCATGAGTATTGTCATAATCAATTCCACATGGAGTTATAATGTTCAATATATGCTCATTTATTTCCATTGCAGACTTTGAAACAACAGCTTCACTTTTCCCTTTTTCTTTCTTCTCTATATGACGCATCACTCCAACCTTCCTATCTGCTCATAGATTAAATTATTTACCGGAACATCATAGACTGCTTGGACTGCATTTCCATAAAGTGCACACATTTTTATAATATCCTGCTCCCCTAATATTTCTGTACGGATTCCTACGGAAGTGTAGCGCTTTTGGAAATCAGCCAGGCGGTCTTTAAGCTCCTTCTCAGCATCAAGCCTGTTTTTTCCGGGTGCTGCCCATAGTTTTATAAAATGAACATGCTCAAAATTCTCCCCATTGCTTGCAAGCTCAATGGCATCATTAAGCATCATGGTTAAAATATGTCTTTTCCCGATATGATTGAGTTCTTCCTTGTATCTTTCCTTTAATTCTGTCTTATATTTATCAAGATCTATCTCCCTCGGATATGCCTCATACACAAAATTTTTCTTTTCACTTTCAAAGAAATGTGTGAGTGCCTCTGTTTTTGCCTGCCTGTCCTCATCACTCAAAAGATCAAGATTAAGGAAATAAACTCTGAGAAATGACATGATGCAGCCATCTGCTCTATATAAAAAACATCCCTTTATATCCTTAACTCCCATAAATTCATTTGCTGTTATTTTATTTTGTGCCATCTCTCTAACTCCCTGCATAAAACTTTTTCTCAATGTATTAACATATTGCTGACATCAATCAATTAAATGGCAGCCCTTCATCTTCAACTCCTGTCGGCAAATTCATGAATCCATCTGCAGGTGCTGCATCAGCAGGTGACAGCCCACCTTCTGAAAAAGGCACTCCATTGTTATTTCCGGCAGCCTTGCTCTCTGCAAATTCCTGCTCTTCAACGACAATATCCGTTGTATATACTTTTTGCCCATCCTTGTTGGTATAGCTTCCAGTCTGTATTCTTCCAACAATAACAATCTTTATGCCTTGATGAAAATACTTCTCCGCAAACTCAGCAGAACGCCCAAATGAAACACAGGATATAAAGTCAGCAGTCTGCTCACCATTTTCACTCTTGTTCCTGCGGTCAACCGCAAGTGTATATCGTGCATATGTCATTGGCTTCTCTCCTGCCGTTGCACGCACATCCGGATCACGGGTGAGTCTTCCCATTAAAATAACCTTATTCATATCTCATTCTCCCATATTGATTTAATTCCCATATATTCATACTCAAACCTTTTCTGTGCCCTTACATATCTGTATATTTGAATCAGTTTGTCAATCATGCTTTCATTGTGATTATCACGGCGGACTGCTATAAATGTTATGGTTATAGCAAAGGCTATAATCATAATGCATGTAATCAGATTATTATTTATTGCATATATTAATATGCTTATAACCACACCTATAGCTGCTGCAATCCCCATTGCCGCAAATTCCTTACCTCCCATTCCCGGTACAAGGTCATGGGTCTCAAGAACATTTACCGGTATATATAACTTTTGAGCATTATCATTCATAAGCTTTCTCCTATCTCTACGTTAAACGGACTCCCAGATAATCACAGAACATTGTGACTATTCCCATTGTCAAAGTAATCAGCACTCCTATCCTGGTTATCCTTATCGCCTGTTTCTTCAACTCCGGAATATCATTATCAGAAGCTTTCTGTATTTCTATCAGCTTCATAATCAAAAGTACAACCGACAGGGAGCCTGATATAGCTGTAGCTACTCCTATAAGATTTCTAAATAAAAGAATCGCATGCCTGAAAATGTTAACGAAAGCAGTTGAACTCTGATTTTGATCTACCTGACTGAGCAGATATCCATTGACAATTATGTCTGACATCTCAGACAATGACACAGTAATTACTATCACTTTAAATAACTGCTTAATTTTTATTTTTGCCTTATCAATCGTGATGTTCTCACAAGCCAGTGCATACAGTGTCTGAACTATCCTCAAAGCAACACCTACGCAGATTACAATGGTTAATGGATTTATAACCGCTTTTATATCCTGTCCAAATGCCGTGGAGGACACATCAAGTAAAATCATAAACTCCTCCCCAGCATCATTCCCATATACATACCGCTGCGTGCCGTGTCCTTTAATCCTGAACTATATGCAAACTTCTGAAGCCAGTTAGGTGTTTTTATAAAAAAGAACAGACACACTATGGATTTTAAAAGTGAAATTATGTCACTTTGAACTGCATATGTTAATGCGAATTTATACAAAACCATCTGAATAATATAACCAAATGCCACCACAATAAATGAAGCTATAAAGTTGTTCCATTTCTCCTGACGTATTGAAGTTAAGTCGCATGCCATTATTGGCAATAATATTTTCATTAATCCAAGCTCCACACCTCTGATCAAAGCCACAATGCAGCATATAAGAAATATAACTGCAAAAACAATTATAAATATCAGCGAAAACCATCCCATTGTTATCATGTTATGAAAAAGTGCAGTTGCAAAACCTAAATCCGTATATGAAAATGAGCTTGCACCTGTTATATAACTGCATAAGCTGTCACTCCATTTAATAATAAGGTTCGTAACAAGTGAGCCTGCACTTATTACAAGCATTGCTTTAGAATTCCTAGCAAGAACAATCAGTGGATCAGTGTCTGCATCCCCATCTGTTTCGAGGATATATGAATCTAAAATATGCTTCAATGACAATAAGATTATCAATAACAGCGCCACACCCTGTGTAGCCTCAAATGTTTTGCTAATAAGCCCATCATTCATAAATGAATTACCATCAGCGAAAGCAAGTCCAACTAAATTCAGAATTCCATTCAGAATATCCGTCACTACTTCCTGAAACCATTCCTGTATCTTATTGAATGGCCACGCCGCTGCTAAAATCATGTTCATATGACTGTCACCTTTTAATTAAAATAAGATAATATGGTTGTGAACAACGCAGTAACACATATTATGACTACACCGGCAATTACAATTTTTTTGATGTTATCAATATATTTCTTTGTCGATGTTCCAGCTCCATTGTCATCTACCGAAGCTGTCGCTGCCTGCATTCTAATCAGCTGCCATATAATTAACAGCAATGCAAGTACTGCCTCTATTACTAATAAAGTCGCTTTAGAATCTGTTATGAGTTCAATAATTCCCTGTACAAATGTTGACTGCAATATTTTGTTTGCTAAAATCATTTATGTTTCCTTTCCGTCATTCGCATTCATCTTCTCTAAGGAATGACACCCTTTTCCTTTTTACCTGATTGTCATCAGACATACTTCTTACAGTATTCCATATTCCCCACAATGGAATAGTCTTCGGAAGCTGCCTGACTTCTCTGGATTTTTCAACCTTCTTTATAAGTTCAATATTCTCCTGTCTGCTTCCCATCCCAAACTCTTTATTTACACACGTTTCACTTATATCCGGAAGTCGGTTCACCGCTCCAAATCTCCCTGTCATCAGGCACACAGCATAAGGTGAGTTGATTCTTCCAACCTCCGCCGGCTCAAGAAGCTTCCTTCCCCCAAGATTACTGGAGTTGGAATAATTTCCGCCACTTCCTCTGTCAGTACTTATACTGTTTGAAACTCCTACACTTCTCACAGTGTAATTACCAAGTGAGTCCGAAATCATTTTGAGCGTATCAGGATCGTCAGATTTTAAATAAAGCTTTACTTGACAATTCGTCTTAATATTCTTGAAATCCTCTTTGTAATTCTTCTCCATCTGCTGAATATCCTGAATAACTGCATTTACCCTTATGCCACGACTCCTTCCGGCAGATAAAATATTTCCCAGACATGGTATCGTAGGAAAGTTTCCAAGCTCGTTAAGGTCATAATCCGTATCAACAGGAAGTCTCTGCCCATGCTCATTCGCCAGCTCAATCTGCTGACTGTATAGCTGCGTCACCATTATTGAGACAAGTGGATACAGTGTTTTTTTATCATCCGGCACAATCATATATAGAATTGTCTTTTTTCTGCCTACATCTTTTAAATCAAAATCACTTACAGATGTCATGGCCGCTATATTGGGATTCGTGAACAGTCTCAGTGTTCCAAGCGCTGAGGTAAAAAAAGACGACCTTGTTTTTGACGCTGCTATCTGCGCCATCGCAAAAACACTTTTTGCCGGATGAGCATCATCTAAATTTTCCAGATATCCATTTAGCGGCATCTGTCCATATTGATCTGCTTTGCACATATAGGCAATAAAATAATAAACATTAGACATGTTGCGGTATTCAGCCGGTGCCTCAAGGCATACACACAAAATTGCGGCAGCAATTGTTGCTGTCTCTCCGTTATACCAGAGGGGCTCACCCTTTTGCTGGCCGACAAGTACCGAAACCAAATCCCATGTTGCATCCACCGCTTTTGCTATATCTTTTTCATCCAGTGCGTTAAGTATTGGTTGAAGGAAGTTATATCTTCCGCTTTTTTCAGGCTGTCTCAAATCAAGGACCGCCACATCATAGCCATTCTTTACGGCAAATCCTGATGTATAGCAGAACATATCACCTTTCACATCTGACAAAGCGATGGATACTCCAGACATTATCTGAAGATATATTGTCTGAAGAACTATTCGCCTGTCCTTTCCTGCACCTGTAGTTCCAATAATCATTGAATGAATATCATCTTTTATATAATAAAAATACTCTTTCCCTCCTGCCTTCTTATAATTGACAATAAGTCCTGCTTTTCCGTCAAATTTATCCCCCGGTGTATAAACAGCATATAAATTGCATTTTTCCTTATCTGTCAGGAAACGTTCAGAGCCATGCTGGCCGTTTCCTGAAGGAACAGGAATTGATATATCATCTGTTATTTTCATCATTCCAACCGATGATAATTTTGATGTTCTGTCCGTTGTAATCCACGCCACAGCGCATGACATTAAAGAAGCTGTTACAGCACTTAAAATTATGGTATTATTCTCCGTCTGACTACAAATAGCATGAAAATAATTGACATCCAAAGTCATATGACTGATACTTCCACTTGCCGCAGTGTTTAAAAACTGCGACATTAAATAGCCCAACCATGGGCTGACACACAGGATACAAAGAGCACATGAGATAAGCCATCTCATTTTTCTCTTTTTTCTCCTGGTGCCATCCTTATTCAATGTGTTTTTTATAGGCAACCCTCCTTTAGGGACAAAATGCTAATTTTGTCTACTTTTTATGAATTTATGAGGTGATAAATTGAGTACAATCAAGTTTCTAAAACAGGAAGAAAAAGGGCGCTTATTCGGGTCACTTGATACCGATGAGCGCCGACACGCGGCAAGAAACCGCGCCATTTTATATTTAGCAGAATATTGTGGATTAAGAGCTACAGAAGTATGTCTTTTAAAAATTGATGACTACAACATCCATACAGCCAGCATTTTATGTACAAGACTAAAAAAAGGTAATGATAATACATTAAGAATCATCGATCCGCGCGTCATAGCAGCTATTAACGATTACCTTGATATTCGTGGTACCCACTATAAGAAATCTGAATATCTTTTTATAAGTCAAAAAGGAACTGCAATGTCAAGAAAAAGCCTGGATAAGATAATGAAATACCATTGCAAACGTGCTGATATTCCGGAGAGCAAGCAGCACTTTCATGTTCTCCGCCACACAAGAGCTGTTGAGTTAGCAGAATGTGGTTTGGATACAAAGGATATTCAATGGTGGCTCGGACATAAGCGCATAAGCTCAACCATAATATATATGAAATATACAACCAGACAGCAGGACAGCTTGTATGACAAGCTTGCACTTGCGTTAAAAGACGAATGATAATTTAAACTACATATGTAATAGGGGGTAAAACACATTGAATATGGAGCGGGTTCGAATTACTGTTACCTTTGACAGTGAAACATATAAATATTTAAAAAATATATCAGATAAAAATCATATATCCATATCGGAAACGGTGCGCCGATATACAGAAGCCGGGCTTAACGGCAATCTATCAGAATCAAATATAAATTATGTAAGCACTATAATAAGGGAGCAATTAAGAAATGTAATGCAGCCATCGGTGGAACGCCTTGCTGCCTTATCCGCTAAGACATGCATACAGGCATCAACTGCGGCATACCTTACCGCTGAGACAATCGCACGATTTGTTCCCGATGAACTTCAGGAGGATGTGCAGCAAGTATATGAGGATGCCCGAAAGAAAGGGGTACGCTACACAAAAGCAAAAAGCTTCGATGGGGATTAACACGTGAATAATGAAACTCTTTTGAAAAATAGATACTCCACATATCTGGAACAGATTTATCAAAAACAAAATAAAGAAAAAGCTGACATAATGCTTCAGTCTAGAGGGCTCTACTTGCCCAAAGAGGAAACATATGTCAGCTATCTATTTTATAGCAAACTACACAATATATGCCAAGCTAGATTTTGATAAGAAAGGACTTATTATGCCACACAATATCTTAATGTCAAAAATACGATGTTACAACCCTAATAAATCTCATTCAGCACTTAAAAATCTGAACTATATTATCTATATTGGTACGCGTCCCGGTGTAGACCTTACGGATGTGCAGCTTGATGAGATTACAGCACTTACAGAGGAAGATATTATACCGGAAGGACCGTCTGCCAATTCTCAATATATTTATTACATTGCCAAACGCCAGAACAGTCAAGGTTTGTTTGGCAATTTTGAATTTAACAACATTACCGAAGTTGCTCATGAGGTAAGAAATGTAACAGATGCCGGAGTAAATGTCTATAGGGGTATCGTGTCATTATCAGAAGAAGATGCCTTAGAACTCGGATACAATAAAAAAGAAAACTGGGTCAATTACATGAACTCCGTCATGAATGACGTAGGCGATCGCTTTGGCATACCATTAACATCACTTAAATGGTGTGCCGCCGTTCATATGGAGCATGGTCATCCACACTGCCACTATACTTTTTGGCGCACCGATGGAAAAGTCATGTCATCATATATACATGTTTCAAAACAAAATGAAATACGTGAATTTCTTTCTAAGGAAATGTTTAAAGCCGAACGTGAGATGCTGATTTCTGAAAAAAATAAATACCGTGATGCAACTGTCGATGCAGCACATACATTCATGAACAATCTGGACATGGATTTTAACCATATTCCTGAACGTATAACCCGACAGCAGCTTATGCCTCTTTCAACAGATTTAATCGAGCTAGTTAACTCTCTTCCCGACAAAGGCAGTCTCAAATATAAGCTTCTTCCACCGGAATGTAAATTGCTCGTCAATAAGGTCGTCGATGACGTTATTCAGATTCCAGCAGTCAACAAGGAATATACTTCATATATTAAAACTATATCCGACATATCAATAACATATTCCGCCAGCACAAACCATCATACTACAAACCAAAGTATTGCTGATGAAGACATTCGGACAAGACTAGCCAATTCAATCCTCAAATCAGCCGCCACTCTTTCATTAATACAAAAAAAGAATTTATCAGGTGAACTCAGTTCACCTCAACTTTTCATCTCTGATAATGAATTCTCTCAGATGAACTCAGTTCACCTCAACGATGACGAACTCTCTCAGGTGAACTCAGTTCACCCCAACGATGACGAATTCCCTCAGGTGAACTCAGTTCACCTCAACGATGACGAACTCTCTCAGGTGAACTCAGTTCACCTCATAAATGACAGAATACTTAATGATATTCCTTGTGCTAAGCTTGAGTGGACAAAAGGTTTTAAAAATACCCGTAAAGAGCTATACTCCCTTGATAAAAATGACCCTGATTATTTAAAAAAATTCAACAGAGTACTTGATGAACTTATCACATACCATAATCAAGGTAATCTTCCGGCAACATACCTGCTTGCTCGATTATACAGCAGCAAAGCCTATCCTGTATATAACAGTGAAATATCAGATATGCTTTATACGCTATCATACAATAACTTCAAAGATATTTATAATAATCAAAATACTCCTTTTCTTCATGGGTATTTAAGTTATCACCTCGGTAAAATGAGTGAACGTGGTTTGGGGTGTGAAGTGAATTATAATGATGCTGTAGCATATTATAAAAACTGTCTGAATGATAATGTATATGCACAATATGCACTTGCTAATATTTATCTCAATGAGAAAGCAACTCCTCTCACACCTGAGCTTTATATGACAGCCTTGGACCTACTTAAACATGCAAGTGCAGAAAATCCATACGCTGCATATCAGTACGCACAACATCTCGAAAATCCACTATATGATAATGTAAAACTTTCCGATGCAACCCAAGACGGTATATATCATTACTACAATACTGCACTGACAGGTTTTCTCAAAGAACAGGATAGTGACTCAAATCTCGATGGAAGTATCTTATATAAAATAGGCAAAATATATTATGAAGGAAAAGGCTGCGAAAAGGATGATGAAAAAGCATATGAATATTTTATGAAAGCAGCTGACTGTAAAAACAAAAACGCCTACTATGCTCTTGGTAAAACATGCTCTGATAAAACAAGTACACATTATGACATAATTCGTGCTGAACAATACTATCTCAAAGCATATGAAGAATATTATGATTCAGAAACCGGAGAATCACATGCCCCATCCTATTTAAAAAAATCAATGGCAGATTTATATGCTAATCAGGAACATGGAATATATGACATTAATAAAGCTATCAGCCTTTATAAAGACTGTGCTGAAAATGATAACGACACATTCTCCATGTTCAAGCTTGGCTCTATATATCTCAATGGAAATGGTGTTTATAAAGATATAACTCTCGGACTGCACTATCTCAATGATGCCGCTGACTGCGGAAATAAATTCGCAAAAGTCACTCTTGCAGATTTTTATGCTGACGCAACGCATAACCATTATAATATCGCAAAAGCCATCAGCCTTTATAAAGACTGTATTAAGAATGATGCCGATTCCTATTCTATGTCTAAACTTGGTTCCATATACCTTTTTGGTAACGGAGTTCCTAAAGATGAGGCTCTTGGCTTAAAATATCTAAACGATGCTGCAGCACAGGGAAACGAATATGCTCAAAAGACAATTTACTTTTATAATAATATGAAACACTCCATGGCAGTATCAGCTTCATTTTCGCTTGCATATCATTTTCTTAATTCATTAAGTGACCGCAGAAATCAGGAGCATCTGCTACGAATACACTCAAAATCCACATCGAAAGAGGCTCGCATTGATGCTTATAAGAAAAACAAAGAACATTCTTCAGCCGATTTTGAGCATGAGTAACTGAGATGAACTGAGTTCACCTCAACTATTCTGATACCATTCTTAAAAAGCATACAATACGAAAAACATTGCTCAAATAGATAGAATATTATGGCATTTTTCTTGCTTGCATCACATTTTTAAACGTAAATGCGCTATATACATTGATTTTCGCTTAAATGTGATGCACTATTTATTAATTAAAAATAGTAAATGCATCACGTCTCAAATGCCCTTGGTTGCTGGCTTTGCCTGCAATCCGTATAGGCGGCGTGCATCGCCCTATTCCTGCCCCATGCCATCCCTTTGGTATGGGGATGCATTCATAAGTCCTATCGCTTTTTGATAGGGACGAATGAATGCCGTGGGGTATGCTCACATAGCGAAAAAATAAAATATGCTTTACCTAGCTAAGAGCAGCACAATTCTCAACACAAGTACTTATTTATGCTTCTCAAGTGAACTCAGTTCACCTCCTCTCTAGGCATAAAAAATCATCCCTCATAAAAAATATGACAGATGTTAAAATCCTTAAAAAAAGCAGACATAACAATTTTGTCATGTCTGCTTATCATCAAATCTATATTTTACTCAGAAATTGCATCCTTTATACTGCACTGTTACAACATAAACTCTCCTTGCATTCTTATCTATTTTATATATGGCAATGTAATTATCTATTATTAACTGCTTGTAACCATTTCCTGCGTATTTACCATTTAGCCGTTCCTGATGTGCTTCCGGAAACCTCTCTAATGACTTAATTGCAGTCCAGATTCTATCAGTTTGCCCTTTGGCATTCTCTGGAGATAATTTTTCAAATGCAATGTACGCATATATATCATCTATATCTCTATATGCTTTCGGATATAACATTACCTCATACTTATCCATAATATTTTTTGTTCAGCCTTTCAATTGCATTATCTAATGATATAGGCTTAGCACCTTCCATAACTTCTGATTCAGATTCATATATAGCCTGATCAATTTTGTTTTCAAGAACAATTTTTTCATAAAGCTCGGCACTCATCACAACAAGGTCACTATAACCATTTTTTGTAATAAAAATAGGCTCTTGTTTTTTATGTGCTAGTTCTGAAATTTCACTTGTATTTCTCAAATCCCTAATCGGCATAATTGTCGGCATAAAATCCACCTCTCTTTCTATGTCATTATTATAGCATAATTATGTCACATAATCAATATTATTATTCGAACGCACAAAATTCGCCTCTACTTTCCTGCGGCTCCTCAGGGGAACTCAGTTCACCTCTGTCTATTCACAATTCATTATTTTAGACTTTTGAGATATGTCGACAATTTTATAGCAAATGCCGACACTATTTTTGTAGACATGGTATGAATAATACGCTATAATATACATATAGAGAACACATTACCGGTAATTACCTCTAAATAACTTGCCTAATTGGAGGATAAATAAAATGTGTAAAGTAATTTCAATCATCAATAATAAAGGAGGGGTAGGCAAAACCACCTCTACAGGTATAATTGCTCAGCTGCTCGCTTATCTTGGAAAGCATGTATTAGTTGTAGACCTCGATTCACAATCCAATCTATCTATGATGTTAGGTCAATATGAGGAAGATAGCCAGGATATAATAGAAGGGCTTGCCATTCCTGAACATCCCAATATAGCGGAGCTTTTTAAGTACAGATATCGTGACCTTGGAAATGTTACTAAACTTATCAGGCACACGTCAGTGCCTAATCTTGATATAATACCATCAAGTAAACGGCACAAAAATACGCAGCTAAATATTGCTAAAAATGAAACCGGAAACAACAATGTTATCTTAAAAAGAGCTCTTACACTCATTCGTGATAGTTACGACTTTGTTCTAATAGACAATGCACCTGCAAATGACATTCTTACAGTCAACAGTCTTTTTATCTCCGACCTCGTCATTGTGCCTGTAAGACTTGAAGGATTTTCTTACAAAGGGCTTCGCGAAACTATTGATACACTGCTGTACATAAAAGATGAACATGATATTGAAAGTATTAAATTTGGCGGTGCTTTTATTACCCAGGCGGAAATAAATACGAATATATATAAAGCACTCAAGTCCAATTATACCGATGAGCTTGGCGGACGTTTTTATGAAACACCAATCAGAAAAGATATTCACATCAGCGAACTGGAAACTAATTTTAGCCCGCTGCTTGAGTATTGCCCTAATACCAATGCCGTTTTTGATTACAGCAATTTAATCCTTGAACTTGGCATACTTGATGCTAAAACGTCCGCAATGCTCCGCCACTCAATAGGCGAATAAGGGGTATTAGGTGAACTGAGTTCACCTCACTCACACATGAAAACATTTCAGGTGAACTCAGTTCACCTCATCTACAGAAAGGATATAACAATATGGCAAAACAAAAATTTAGTTTTCAGCTGACTCAGCCAGTAGCTCAACCTGCAACAGTTCTCGGCGAACAGAGCACCAGCGCCGGCACTGTTGCCTCCATAGTGCAACGTCTTGATAATAATGATAAAAATCCGTTTGAGATTAAGCTGATTCCCCGCAACCGCATTCGCATGAATAAAAAGAACAGCTATCCGATTGAGGATATAGACTCTCTTGCAAAGTCAATTTTGGAGTTCGGCTTGCAGCAAAACCTTGTAGTTGTTTATGAAAGCGAAGAGGATATATACATAATTGAGACAGGTCACCGCCGTGCCACAGCTCTCAATATGCTGATTGACAAGTATTCCGGCAATACCGATTATCCGGATTATGACTTATATATAAAGAATGTAGCCCCTTATGAAAAAGGATTTCCGTGTAGGGTAATTTATTTAGAAGATGGAATTGAGTATTATGTATCTGATGACACCGATTTATCAACCATACCAACAAGTGTCATAGACAGCGAAATCCGTCTATATATTACGAATGAAGAGATAAGAGCAAAAAATCCGGCAAGAACTGCTCAAGCCATAGCAAGACTAAAACAGCTTTATGATGCTAAAAATGCAGCGCTCGACCACTCTGATAAAATAAACGTAAATAATGAAATAGCGAAAAACCTCAACATCAGTCCCCGTCAGGTAGCAAAGTACAACTCTATTGAAAGCCTCATTCCCGAACTAAGAAGCTTATTTATAAACAACAATATCACATTATCAAGCGCCTCCGGTTATGCACAGCTCACACCCGATGACCAGAAGCAGATATATCAGATTTTCAAAATACATGAAGATCTGAATACCCGACAGATAAATGAACTTATTCAAAGCAACCAGGAACTTAATCAACAGATAAAAAAACAAGAAGCCGCAATTGAAACTTTATCCTCTAATCATAGCTCGACCCTTGTTAATAATGATGAAGTTCTTAAATTAAAAAAACAAATCAATAATCTGAAATCACAGCAAAAAACTATATTAACCGAAAATTCCGAACTTAAATCGCAAATGCTGGCTAAAAGGAACCTAAAAATCACATATGATTCTTTAATCAGTTCCTCTTCACGTTTTATTAAAGAAGCCGCAGGATACTCCGCTTCTGAGCTATCCTGCGATTCAGCAAAGCTTGATAAAGCACTCTCTCTGCTTGCTGAAATATCTGAACTGGATTTATTTTAAACAGGAGATGAGGTGAACTCAGTTCACCTCATCTCCTGCCTCAGCCTTAACACTATCACAGATATTCTCAATGATTGGAGTCAGCATATATCTTTCCAACAACTTTTTTATATCTGAAAAATCGTATATATCACAAACTTTAATGCGTAATAGCTTTATACCCGCATCTGCACATAGTTCATTTTTAAAAGTATCATTTTTTTGACTTGTTGCAAAATCGTGCATATAATCATCCAATTCAATAGCCAAAATCGGCCTTGCTATATCTATCTGTGTTATAACGAAATCTATATGTTTAGCAGCTATCCTTTGAAGATTAACCGAATAATACTCATTAATATATTTTACTCTAAAAATATCAGCCAGCCTTACTTTATAGTGTATTTCTACGTTATATTGTTTTAATGCCTGCTTTAATTGTGAATAAAATTTCTGTTCAGTGGGTGTAAGTAATGAATTCATCAATGTGTAATATTTATAATATTTTTTATTCATTTTTCCACTTACAGCTGTATCTTTTTCTATGGAATCTTGCACTTTGTTCTTCCACGTTGCATATCGCATATTATTATAGTTCTTCTTTTTATAATTTTTTCTAATTTTTATTTTATTTCTTATATGTATTACCAATAAAATAAACAGTATGTCAAATATCAATTCAAACCACGTCATATTTTTCCCCATATCATGTAGATACTAAACTATCACAGCAAAGATTATTGTACGTTCTCTATATTTATAACAGCTTAATAAACATTATTAAATAAACTTAAAATTTTTCTTGCATTTTTGCTGTGATTTATGTAAGATGTTCTTGTAGCGAAAGTAGACAAAATTAGCATTTTGTCCACTTTTAAAAGGTATAAAAAAAAGTATTTTTGTATCATATATAATCTCATATTTCCGGTTGTGTCTCCATCATTTCCAGCTGCTGATTTTTAATTTCATTTCCAATTTCCGATATATATTGATTTATATTTCCACCTATTGTGTAGGCTTGTGCAATATCCTCAAGCTTCCATATCCTGCCGGTAGATTTGACCAGTTCACTTAAATTATCCAATACAACTTCAGTTAGACGAAATCCATTTTCACTAAGAGCCGTCTTGAACTGGGCAGATGCCACCTGCACACGCATTTCAGTTAAAACTTCCGGTTCGCCCGCTGAAACACCACTATGCTCATTCCACCTACCCTCAATATATTCTACGACATTATCAAGATAACTGCTTTCCTCTGCCGTAATGTTCCTGCTATGTTCATGCTGCAGCACTGTACTTGGATGTATATCGGGAGTATCAGTCATTCGATATAAACATTCTGATTTTCTGTTTTGAAGAGAAATATCATCAAACACGCCCGACTTATATACCTTCTCAATACTCTCGACAATAGCATTAACTGTATTGTCATGCTGCATCTTTGTTGTCATTCTTGGTGTAGTGCCAATCTCTTTCATTCTCTCATACCGTTCAATCGTGCCAACATATGACAGTATCGGAGGCACTGCCATAACAGCAAGCTCCACATGATATCCTCTGCTCTTTAACAGCTCTGCTGTTCTTATTGGCACAGCCGATGTTCTAAGTGTACCTTCAATGATAAGATTATATTTTTCTCTTGAAAGTTCATCTATCAACCTCTCTGTTACCTGCGACGAAAACTTCTGTGTGTAATTCACATAATCATCACCGTATTGAGCATATAGCTGGTCGAAATGGGGATGTTCTTTTCTAAAATCATCACCCGATATCACAACTACGTTTTTATTTTGTCTCACACATAATTGAGTTATTAAGCTTGACTTTCCTGCACCTGGCTGTCCACCAAGTATTATTGCTTTCGGAAAATCCACCGTATATGCTTCCTTTATAGCACAACACTTCAGACCGTTATATATTTCATCAAACTCAGATTGAGAAAAATCTTCCATTTCTCTCATATTTTTCACCTCAACTCAGCTTTTTCAATGTTTCATTTACCATTTGCAGTTTTCCTCTAACTATATAAGCATCTTTTAAATTATCAAGCTCATAAACATTCAGATAAATTTTTTCGACTTCTTCTTTTAAGCTTACCGCAAAATTGTCCATAGGGTTCTTATCAATATATCTTCTCAAATCTGCACGTATCCCGGCAGCAAACTCCCTAAGTACTTCTATCTCTTTAATAACCTCATAATCTGTCATATCAAAACCTCCTAAAAATATTCTATTCTTCTGTCATATTTCCCCACAAGACCACTTTATCAAACATTTGAATTTTATATGGTGCCTTACTTTTCTTCCCACACATATACATAAAGTGCTTTGGTCATTTCGTTACTGTAATAATTATAACACGGAGTATGTGAATATGAAAGAAAAAACGCTAACTATATATTCTTATCCACTTTTACGCAGCCCTTCTCCTTAGGCTATTGATGTTATCTCTACCAACCACCTATGTGGATTTTTCATTAATTTTATAAACTTCCCCTTCCTGATATATGTTATATTTCCCATTATTTTCCACCTCCAAATCACAGTTGGTGCAAAATTCACAATCCGGATTCATGCATGATATAAAACCACACTCCATAGGGCACTCATCATCTCTTTTTGGTCTGGATGACAACTTGCCGCTCTTAAGAATTTTATATACTTTGGAAAATTGATACAGGGAATGGTATTCCAAATTTGAACCACACACAGGGCATTTATTTAATATCTCTTCCATTTTCACCTCACATAAATTTTAATTACCCAAATATAAATAATATTGTTTCACTTCCGTAAAGTCTGTAGATTCCTCCGTTTAGATTATTTCTTAAGCATGTCACTCATATCTTCATCTGTCATTTGAGCATATTGATAAACATCATACAATGGTGCATAATTATATCTCCCGAAAGCGCGAAATCTATATCTGCCTACCTTTTTTAGGATACCTTTTTTTTGCAGACGTTTTACGTCTTTATGTGTAATATTAAAAGTAGCCTGATATACCTGGCTGCTAACTCCTACTCCAAACATTTCAGCCAATTGCCTATATTCAAAGCCATTATTGATAAGCAGCTCAAACACCTCTACTTTTTTCATTTTTTCATCACACTCAATACCTGTAGAATTGAGTAATAAAATAAGCTGCTCTTTAAATGCTAAGCTCTGAGTACCAGCATTCTTACATATTTCTCTTTTAACATACTCATCCACCGATAAATTCTCACCAAAAAAATTAATGTTTCTCATACAATTCCCTTCTCTTCCCAGCCTCCGCCAAACATATCATACTGAACCTCCTGATTGTAAAAATGATTTTTTGTGTTTGGTGCAAAATAGAGCGCTGTCAGTAAATAAGCATAAATGTTCTTTATTTTTGTAGTCACATTTTGCATTGAGGTTATGACATACTCAAGATGGCTGTCATTAAGCTTCAGAAATTTTGCCTTAACAAGCGCATAAGGGTAATTCTCACCGCCTATTTTTACAGTCTTGCGGCTGACACAAACAATATCACAAATAAGCTCATACAGTTCATCAAACAGCTCTCTATCATGACATGTATCATGCTGAATATGATAATCATATCTGATATTCTGCTTAATCTGCTCTATGTACGCTTCTACATTATCAATACTGTGTCCAGAACTCACTTGAGATATATCTCCATCACAGAGGTGAACTGAGTTCACTTGTAACCTGTCATTATGCAGAGGTGAACTGAGTTCACCCGGTATGTCAATCCATTCTTTATTTTCCGAAATTCTGTCATTGCTGTTATTATCTGTATTATCTGATAGATGGATAGATGGATTAATATTATTAATATCAGTATAATTAATATTAGTATAACTAGCGTCCAAATTTTGAACCTCCTGAAATATAGAATTGGGATTTCCAGAAGTCCGATTATTGGATTTGCAGAAATCTAAATTTTGGATTTCTGAAGATCTGCCTTTTGGACTTCTGGAAGTCCTGAAATCTAAATTTTGGACTTCTGTGGAAACATCGGTATTATCAGGCTTTTTTTCGTCATCCTGAATAGGATCAGAAGCACATGCTGTGACAAAATTTTTTACATATATAATATCAGGTCTTCCAAGTCCCTGCCTTTTCTTCTCTATAAGCCCAATGCCTTTTTTATTATCGAGTTCAGCCATAATCTTGGCGCAGGTTCCATGAGAGCACCCTAGATCATTCATAATTTCCTCAACTGTATAATAGATGTAAGCTCTGTTATCCTCATCAAACCATCTGTTTTTTACTGATAGCGACATTCTATCCAGCATAAGCCCATACAGGAGCTTAGCATCGCTGCTAAGCCCTTTGAACCGCTTGTCCTTAATTAACAGACGCGGAACACGGTAAAACGAAAACTGTTCCGCTTCAATTCCGTAATAGTAGTCAAAAACAAATTCTTCTCCCATGTTCATCGTCCCTCAACATTCATGTTTTCAATTATAGCTTCATGTCCACTGTTTTCCTGCTCTTTTATTTCCTGTTCTTTAAATGCCTCAGCCAGTTCCTCTACACACTCTCTTATTTCATCATTTGCATAGCCCTTACTCTCATAAAGCCTATGCACATCCGCTACGCTGTTATCAACTCCTGTAAGCTCATTTAAACGCAGCATTTTCTTAATTATATTTTCATCGGCTATGTAGCCATCCTCTGCAACACTCATACTTATAATTTTGCGATCCTTTTCAAGCAGCTCTTCCAGATAACGCTTATTCATGCTTTCAAGATTATTACATAATTTATTTACCAGCTGCATTGTGTCATTCAAATTTTCTATTTCTTTCATCAACTTTAACCTATCCTCTAATAATCCATGTGTGTTCAGTTGCTGTGCAATTTTTGTCATTGCGCAAATTTTGTCCCCTATGCTCTCTCCTTCATAGGTGCTGAGCATTCTCTCTACAGACTTAGTAATTCGACATGTTATTTTTACTTCTCTCTTTTCACTTCCCTTCACACGTATCACATCCTCTCACATATTTTTCTATGTCAATATAACATCTAAAAAACCTGTCAGTACCACTGTTAGAATAAACATCAGAAACACTCATTACTCTTAGTTCCGACATGTTCTGTACAAGCCGCTGAAAAAACGCAATATCTTCTCGTGTACCCATCAATCTGATTTTCAACATAATTAATCTCTCCCTCCCAGCATTGCATATAATTTTTTGTTATATGTAACATACTCCGGATACCGGAGCTGTATCGCCTGCCAGAAGAAAGGCGCATACGAACAGCAAAACAACTCACTCACACTATAATTCTGGCATTCCTCTATTTTCTGCCTTGTGCATTTAACACTGGGCATTCCATCACAATACAGATTAAACGCCATTCTTATCACCCTGACACTTCCGCTTGTCACCCACCCTTCATGTATACATGAAGGTTTAACCAATCCACTTTTAAAATCATAAATCCTGTCTATGTGCTGTCTGGTATCTGCATTTATTCCTAAGCAATATACCAATGCAATATGATACTCATCCTGATAACGCACCTGCGAAAGCTTCTCATAAAAGAAGCTCTCATGTGCTTCACTTATAAAACTTATTTTCTTTTCACTTTCTGTATTGTTCCTTGCTCCTATCGCTGTACCCATGTGTTTTCCTCCAAAAATCTTTATTTTTCTTTAAGCTGTTTTAAATTCTATCTTGGTAAAGCAGTAAAATTACAATATTATAAGTCAAAAAATATTCGCCAAAGTTAAATCTATAAGGTAACAAATAAAGGTAAATAAAACTTTTATAATTTTCCCTATTCCATTTTTTTCTTTATGTGTTATAATAGTCAAAATAATAACAATATCGGAGGTATTCCTATGTTAGTAACAGCTAAAGAGATGCTTGAAAAGGCAGTTGCAGGTCACTATGCAGTTGGCCAGTTTAATATTAACAATCTTGAGTGGACAAAGGCTATTCTCACAACAGCGCAGGAGCTTAATTCCCCTGTTATCCTTGGTGTATCTGAGGGTGCCGGTAAGTATATGACAGGCTATAAGACAGTAGTTGGTATGGTTAAGGGTATGATGGAGGAGCTTAACATAACAGTTCCTGTCGCTCTTCACTTAGACCATGGTTCATACGAAGGATGCCTTAAGTGTGTTGAGGCAGGTTTCTCTTCAATAATGTTTGATGGTTCACACTACCCTATCGAGGAGAATATTGCTAAGACTAAGGAATTAGTTAAGATTTGTGCAGAGCACAATATGTCTCTTGAGGCTGAGGTAGGTTCAATCGGCGGCGAAGAGGACGGCGTTATCGGTATGGGTGAATGTGCAGACCCTAACGAGTGTAAGTCTATTGCAGACCTCGGTGTAACAATGCTTGCAGCAGGTATCGGTAACATTCACGGTAAGTACCCTGCTAACTGGAAAGGTCTAAGCTTTGAGACACTTGCAGCAGTTAAGGAACTCACAGGCGATATGCCTCTCGTTCTTCACGGTGGTACAGGCATCCCTGCTGATATGATTAAGAAAGCAATTTCTCTCGGCGTAGCCAAGATTAATGTTAACACAGAATGCCAGTTATCCTTCGCAGATGCTACACGTAAGTACATCGAAGCAGGAAAAGATCTTGAGGGTAAAGGATTTGACCCACGTAAACTTCTCAAACCAGGTGCAGACGCAATCATGGAAACAGTAAAAGAGAAGATGGAGTTATTCGGATCTGTCGGAAAAGCCTGAGAAGAACTTTTTTAAAAAAGCACTTGCGTTTTAAAGCAAGTTGAGGTATACTGACTCACGTAGACAGAACAAGGGCGTTCCAATTATAATTGGAGTGCCCTTTTTTTATCGCTTGGGAAATGATCCGCATGATTGAATCAGATTAGATGGATAAAATCAGATCTGATCTGACTGGATCAGACGGATGATTTCCTGAGAGGTAATCTATTATGGGGTTTCCCGTAGTGTAATCGAATATTGTTCATTGCAGTGAACGGTAATCGAAGAATTAAGAGAAAAGGAAGGTATAGGGTATGAGCACAGAATTATTCAATGTAGCTGACATCTTTGGAGAAAATGTATTTAATGATACAGTTATGCAGGAGCGTCTGCCAAAGAAAGTTTACAAGAATCTGAGAAAGACAATTGAAGAAGGAAAAGACCTGGATCTCGAGACAGCAGATGTTATTGCTCACGAGATGAAAGAATGGGCGATTGAAAAAGGAGCGACTCACTATACACACTGGTTCCTGCCACTTACAGGAGTTACAGCAGAGAAGCATGATTCCTTTATCTCAGCTCCGCTTCCAAGTGGAAAAGTTCTGATGACTTTCTCAGGAAAGGAATTGATCAAAGGTGAGCCGGATGCATCTTCATTCCCGTCAGGAGGACTGAGAGCAACATTCGAGGCAAGAGGATATACAGCATGGGATTGTACATCACCGGCATTCGTAAGACAGGATGCAGGCGGAGCTACACTTTGTATCCCAACAGCATTCTGCTCCTATACAGGAGAGGCACTGGATCAGAAGACACCGTTGCTTCGTTCTATGGAAGCTATCAATAAAGAAGCATTAAGACTTCTTCGTTTATTTGGAAATACAACATCTAAGAAGGTTACTCCATCTGTTGGAGCAGAGCAGGAGTACTTCCTTGTAGATGCAGAGAAGTTTGAAGAAAGAAAAGACCTGATCTACACAGGACGTACACTTTTTGGAGCAATGCCTCCGAAAGGACAGGAGCTTGACGATCATTACTTCGGAACAATCCGTCAGAGAATCGCATCTTTCATGAGAGATGTAAATATCCAGCTTTGGAAGGTGGGTGTTCCATCAAAGACACAGCATAACGAGGTTGCACCGGCACAGCATGAGCTGGCTCCGATTTATACAGAAGCTAATATCGCTGTAGATCAGAATCAGCTGACAATGCAGACATTGAAGAGAGTAGCTTGTCAGCATGGGCTGAAATGTCTGCTTCACGAGAAACCGTTCGCAGGAGTTAACGGATCCGGTAAGCACAACAACTGGTCTATTACTACAGATGATGGAATCAATCTTCTCGAACCAGGTAAGACACCTCATGAGAATACACAGTTCCTTCTTGTACTTGCCTGCATTATGAAAGCGGTTAATGTACATGCAGATCTGCTCAGAGAATCTGCAGCTGATCCGGGAAATGATCACAGACTTGGAGCAAATGAGGCACCTCCGGCAATTATCTCTATCTTCCTTGGAGAGCAGCTTGAGGATGTTGTTGAGCAGCTGATCAGCACAGGAGAAGCTACACACAGTTTAAAAGGTGGAAAGCTGGAAACAGGTGTAAGTACACTTCCTGACCTGTTCAAAGATGCAACAGACAGAAACAGAACATCACCGTTTGCATTTACAGGAAATAAGTTCGAGTTCCGTATGGTTGGATCAAGAGATTCTATCGCAAACCCGAATATCGTACTGAACACAATCGTTGCGGAAGCATTTGCAGATGCATGTGATATTCTTGAGAAAGCAGATGACTTTGATCTTGCAGTACATGATCTGATCAAAGAATACCTGACAGAGAACCAGAGAATCATCTTCAACGGAAACGGATACTCTGACGCGTGGGTTGCAGAGGCTGAGAGAAGAGGACTTCCGAACATTAAGTCTATGGTTGAAGCAATTCCGGCAATCACAACAGACAAAGCTGTAGAATTGTTTGAGAGATTCAGCGTATTTACAAAAGCAGAGCTTGAGTCCCGTGCAGAGATCCAGTATGAGGCATATGCTAAGGCAATCAATATTGAAGCCCGTACTATGATCGATATGGCAAGCAAACAGTTCCTGCCGGCATTTATCAAGTATACAAAGACACTTGCAGATACAGTAAATGCTGTAAAGGCAGCTGGTGTTGACGCATCTGTTCAGACAGAGACTCTGAAAGAAGTAAGTGCTCTGATGGCTGAGACAAAGGCAGCACTTGATAACCTTGTAAAAACAACAGCAGATGCAGCAGCAAAAGAAGAAGGCGAAGTACAGGCTACATACTATCATACAGAGGTTGTTCCGGCTATGGATGCACTCCGTGCACCGGTTGACAAACTTGAGATGATCGTGGATAAAGAAGCTTGGCCAATGCCATCTTACGGAGACCTGATTTTCGAGGTATAAAATTGTATTACAGAAAAGTAATTTGAAGTAAATGATTGGAAGTCATTATTCGGATAAAGAGTCTGGATAATGGCTTCTTTTTGCTCTGAAAATCGGGAAAGCTGCATGACTATTTCATGCAAGAAAGCAAAAATTATTGTATAATGAGAAGTGGTTCGTGCAACTTGAGCGTATTCTGCACGAATGAGAAAAAGAAAGAGTGGAATAAAAATGCAGTCAGAAGCAGAACTTAGAAGTTTATTATCAAGAATAGATCACCGGGGATATCCGGCTTATAAAGATACAAAAGGACAGTACCGATTTCCGGGATATGTTTTATCGATCGATCACGTACAGGGAGATCCGTTTGCGTCACCGTCAAAGGTAAGTGTACTGGTGAGTGGGAAGACAGCAGGATTCCCACAGGAATTATATTGTGGAAAATGTCAGAGAATTGCACTTCAGGACGAATTGCTGCGCCAGTTTGGAAGAAGGGCAGAACGGTTTGCATTCAAGGCAAAAGGTTCAGGTAAGAGTGGTCTGATCTCTGTCAGCAGATGCGGACAGGAAGTTCTGGAGAGAACAGCGTGTCAGATTCAGCCGGAGAACGGAAATATCCTTCTTAGAATGGAAATCGGATTTCCGGCAAATGGACGAACAATCAATGCGAGAGAGTTAGAGAAGATTTTATTTGATTTTGTTCCGGAGTGTGTAAAGGCATCCCTGTTTTACAAGAATCTGGATGTAAAGAGATTGAGAAGAATCATAGATCTGGCAGAAGACCAGGAATATATTCGTAAAGAACTTCCGAAACTTGGTCTGTGTGCTTTCGTGGCAAACGGAAGTGTACTGCCAAGGGAATCCGGAATCTCATCCCGGCCGATGCGTGACGGAATCGCCTTCCAGTCTCCGAAGGAACAAGAAGTGACACTGGAACTTCCGCATAAAGGAAAGATTACCGGTATGGGAATCCGTAAGGGGATTACCTTGATCGTCGGCGGAGGTTATCACGGAAAATCAACACTTTTGAAAGCATTGGAACTTGGAGTGTACAATCACATCGCAGGGGATGGAAGAGAGTATGTGATCACAGATGCGACAGCAGTGAAATTGCGTGCGGAGGATGGAAGAAGTATCCAGAAGACAGATATTTCCATGTTCATCAACGATCTTCCGAACGGAAAAGATACGACATCATTCTGTACAGAAGATGCAAGTGGAAGTACTTCACAGGCGGCAAATGTGATCGAAGGAATTGAGGCGGGAACATCGCTGTTCCTGATTGATGAAGATACGAGTGCAACGAACTTTATGATCCGTGATGAGCTGATGCAACGTGTGATCCACAGAGAGATGGAACCGATCACACCATTTATTGAAAGAATCAGGGAATTGTATGAAAATTATGGGATCTCGACAGTGATCGTTGCAGGAAGTTCGGGAGCTTATTTCCATATTGCGGATAGTATTATTCAGATGGATCGTTATGTTCCGAAAGACATTACGGTACGGGCGAAAAAAGAAGCAGAGAATTTCCCACAGATCAGCGTGCTGGAGCAGCCGGCAGAGAAACCGACTTATGACAGAGTGCCGCGACCGGATAAAGCATTTCGCGGAAATGACCGGATCAAGATGAAGACGATGGGAAAAGAATCAGTGATGATTAACAGGGATACGATCGATCTGAGATACTTAGAGCAGATTGCGGATAGCGAACAGGTGACAGCACTTGGATACTGTGTACGATATGCACAGAAACATTTGATTGACGGAAAGAAGAATCTGATCCAGATTGTAGATGAGCTGGAAGAAGTGATGCAGAATAAATCGCTGGCGGAATTATGCGAGAGTACATCCAGTGTATCCTGTATGGCAGTGCCGAGAAGACAGGAAATATTTGCATGTTTTGACAGATATAGAGCACTTAGGTTAGTATGACATAGGAGTTGATAATATGAAATTAGAGAATGGAAGACCAGAAAACACAGAAGGAAGATTAGAAAAGGAAATCAGGGTATATGATTTCCTCGACAAGCTTGGTGTGGAATACCAGAGAGTAGACCATGAGGCGGCAATGACGATGGAAGCCTGTGAAGAGATCGACAGAACACTTGGAGATGGAACCGCAATCTGCAAGAATCTGTTCCTTTGCAATCGACAGGAGACAGACTTTTATCTGCTTCTGATGCCGGGTGACAAGCCATTCAAGACAAAGAATCTGTCGGCACAGATAGGTTCTGCCAGACTTTCCTTTGCAAAGCCGGAGTATATGGAGAAGTATCTGGACATTACACCGGGATCCGTCAGCGTTATGGGACTTATGAATGATACAGAGGGGAAAGTACAGCTTCTGATCGATGAGGATGTAATGAAAGATCCGTATTTTGGCTGTCATCCGTGCATCAATACATCCAGCTTGAAGATTCGTACATCTGATCTGATCGCAAAGATCATTCCGGCACTGAAGCATGCGCCGAAGATGGTGAAACTTCCGGGAGTGGAGGAGCAACAGTAGTAATGAAAATGTGATTAATCGACACCAGGCCCATTTCCTGTTGGTTGTATATTTTTCGTGCATTTGCTATAATTTATATGTTGATATGCGAATAGCAGGTATCATTTTCAGGATTGATGCAGAGAAGATAAAAAGGAGGACTAGCGTGTCTGAGGAAAATAAAGTGATAGATGAAGTGAATACATCAGGAGTAGTCGAGCAGCCGGTGGATGCGGAGGAGATTCCGCCAGTGGAGACAGAGGCGATACCACCGGTGAATACGGAACCAACACATCCTGTACAGCCACCGGTAGAACCGGCGCAGAAGCTGGAAGATTATTACAAAGAGACTGCGGAGGATCGTGCAGCTGAGGAAGAGTACGAGCAGGCGGTTAAAGATCCGCAGAACCGGAAGGAAAAGATCGATCAGATCAAGAGTATTTTCCACCGCAGTGGGGAGAAGAAGTTTTCCAGAGAAGAAGTGATTCTTTCTAAGATCCGGCCGGAAGATATGCTGGAATATCTGACGTTGGAACAGCGCAGACTGGAATGCTTACAGAAAGCAAGACAGAGCCGGAATAAGAAGCTTCTCAAGGTGCTTCAGCTTGCGGCGATACTTGCAGCAATTGTGGCGGTTGTCGCTTTACTGAAGGATAATCCGGTCGTTCTTGTGAACATTCTGTATATGCTTGGTATTGTAGCAGCAATCTGGATCTGGAAGAATCCGGGAAAGAAGTAAATTTACTGTAATGAGGTGACGATATGAAATTTTTTCATTTATCAGACCTGCATATAGGAAAGCAATTACATCACTATAACCTCCGGGAGGATCAGGAACATATCCTTGCGGAGGTTCTTTCATATGCAGCGTCCATACATCCGGATGCAATTGTTATTGCTGGAGATATCTATGATAAATCCGTGCCATCAGGAGAAGCGGTAAGTCTGTTTGATGAATTCTTGACAGCTCTGGCTAAGATTGAACCGGTGATTCCGGTTCTTATTATATCGGGAAATCATGATTCGGCACAGCGGCTTGATTATGCCAGTCGTTTGCTTGGAAGCCATCAGATTTATATTGCGGGTCAGGCTCCGGAGGAAGAAGCAGATCGTTTGAAAAAGATTACTTTGACGGATGAATTTGGAGAAGTGGATTTCTGGCTGCTTCCGTTTTTAAAACCGGGATATGTACGCAAGATCTTTGGCGGAGAGGCGCCGGAGAGTTATACGGCAGCTGTGCAAGGACTTCTGGAACGGGAGAAGATTGATTTTTCCAGAAGAAATGTGCTGGTTTCCCATCAGTTTTATACAGGGAAGGGGGAGACTCCAACAACGTGTGAATCAGAAGTATTATCTGTCGGAGGCATTGATAATGTAGATATTTCCGCAGTACAGGAGTTTGACTATGTGGCACTCGGACATTTACATGGTGCACAGAGAGTCGGACAGGAGAAGATCCGCTATTGTGGAACGTTGCTGAAGTATTCTGTCAGTGAGGCAAGCCAGAAGAAGACACTTTATGTAGTTGAACTGAAAGAAAAAGGGAGCGAGCCGGAAATCCAAAATCTGCCGCTGCATCCACTTCGTGATGTGAGAAAACTCAGGGGAACTCTGGAAGAGATCCTTGAAGCGGAGGATGAAACCGGGAGTGAAGATTATGTCAGTGTAACGCTGACAGATGAGGTTGATCCGTACAAACCAAAGGAACAGCTGGAAAGAAAATTCCATCATATCCTCGAAGTGCGGACGGATAATGAGAGAACAAGACAGAAGCTGGAATTTTCTGAAGAACAGATACGGATTGGTACTCCGTTTGAAACATTTTGTGATTTCTATAAAGAGATGCAAGGGCAGGAAATGTCTGAGCAGGAACAAAAGATCTTAAGAGAGATTCTAAGTGAAATGAAAGGGGAAGACGTATGAGACCGGTGAGATTGACGATGTCCGCATTCGGATCTTATGCGGGCGTCCAGGAGATAGATTTTACAAAGATTCACAGCGGATTATTTCTGATTACCGGAGATACGGGTGCAGGAAAAACAACCATCTTTGATGCAATCATGTATGCGCTGTATGACCGGACGAGTGGCGGACGCAGAGATGGAAATATGATGCGCAGCCAGTATGCATCAGAAGACACAGACACTTATGTTGAATATGTGTTTTCTTATCGGGGGCAGGAATATACCGTGCGCCGTAATCCGGAATATCTCCGGGTAGGGAAGAGAAGAAAAGCAGATGGAAGCCTCCGGTATGTGAAAGAGACAGCGAAGGTAAGTCTTCTTCTTCCGGACGGAAGGGAATATCAGGGGAAGAAGCGAGAGACAGACCAGAAGATTCAGGAAATCATTGGTCTTGATGCGGGACAGTTTACACAGATTGCCATGATCGCGCAGGGAGATTTCTTAAAGCTTCTTCATGCAGAATCAAAAGAACGAAAAAAGATATTCTCGCAGATTTTTCAGACACAAATCTACTGGAAAATCCAGGAAGCACTGAAAGAAAAAGGAAGAGATCTGTATATTGCGCTGAAGGAAAGTGAATCAGACATTCGGCGTGAGATGGAGCGTGTGGAACCAGAGAATACAGAGCAGCAGGATCTGGCAGACCAGTGGAAAGAACTCTGTGAGTTATCCATGCCGGAAGGGGAAAAGGTTCTGAAGGCTGTGAAAAACTTTCTCGAATATGAAGAAAGCTGTGGAAAAGTCTTAAAGAAAGAATCAGAGGAACTTAAGAAACAGTCAGAAACACTTCGAATGCTGATTCAGAAGAAAGAAGAGAAGAATAAGATATTTGACCGTTTGGAAATGGAAGAGAAACAGCTGAGTATTCTGAATGCAAAAAAGGAAGAGATGGAAACCTGTCGGGTTCAGGCAGTGCTTGGACACCGGGCAGAGCAGGCGAGACATCTGGAAGTGCAGGCTCTTCGAACAGCGAAATCCGTGCGGCAGATACAGGGAGAAATCGAGCAGATTACTGTATGGCAGAAGGAACAGGAAAAGGAACTTTCTGAGGTTAAAGAAAAAGCGGAAGAATTGGAAGAAGTTTTTGCAAAGGAAGAACCGGAAATGCTGAAAAGAATTTCACAGTTATCGGATCTTCTTCCACATTACGCAAATGTGCGTAAGTATTCGAAAGAATATGAAAATCAGACAGGGGCAATGCAGCGATGTATACAGAATTGTCAGGAAGCATCAGCCCAGTATGAGGAAGCATATGTGAAATTCTTTCAGGAGCAGGCGGGAATCCTGGCAAAGGAATTACAGGAAGGCACGCCGTGTCCGGTCTGCGGATCAGTAGAACATCCGCATCCGGCAAAGATTTCCGGAGAAGCACCGGATAAAGAGACGGTAGAGAAACTGAAGCAAAGACGTGATCTGCTGGAACAAAAACGAATACAGCAGCAGGAAAAGTTTCAGATATGTAAAGCACAGCTTGAATCAGAACAACGTATTCTCGGGGATAATCCTGTGAAAGAAGAGCAGGTGAAAGAAGAGCTTCAGAAGATGCAGGTTGAACTGGATCGGAAGAAGAATGAAACAAAGCAGGCACAGGAACAGTGCCGTAAGATGACGGAGGAAAGCAGACGTCAGGCAGGAAAGCTGGAGGGACTTCGAGGCCAGAAGGCAGAACTTGAGAAGCGTTTTGTAAAAGAGCAGGAAGAGTTCCGAGAGGAGATCAGCCGACAGGAATTTACTTCACAGGAAGAATTCCGTGAGGCGAAACAGTGGATCGAAGGGTGGCGGGAGAAAGACAAAGAAGTGAAAGAACATGACCGCCAGCTGTTAGAGAAAAAGGCAAAGATCGAGACGCTGAAGGAACAGACTGCAGGCGAAAAGCGGGAAGATCCGCAGCAGGAGATAGAAAAGCGAAATGAAGTAGAATATCTGTTGAAAGAAAAACAGGATCTTCAGATGCAGCTTCACAGCAGATGGACAGGTAACCAGAATGCGTACAAGAATCTGAAACAATATTTTTCTTCGCAGGAAGCTCTGCGAAAAGAATATGAGGTACTTTCCAACCTGAGCAAGACTGCAAATGGCAATTTGAGCGGCAGCGTGAAACTTGATTTTGAGACGTATGTACAGCGGACTTATTTCCGGCAGATCATTCAGGCGGCAAACCGCAGGCTGGCGCGGATGACATCAAATGAATTTATTTTACAGTGCAGGGAGATTCAGGATCTGAGCAGTCAGGGACAGGCCGGACTTGATCTGGATATCTATGATCTGGTGACAGATTCTGTCAGAGATGTAAAGTCTCTCTCAGGAGGAGAATCCTTCATGGCAGCTTTGTCGATGGCATTGGGACTTGCAGATATTATCCAGAATACGGCGGGAGCTGTAAGTCTGGAGACGATGTTTGTAGATGAAGGATTCGGATCTCTGGATGATGCATCAAGAGACCGTGCAATTCAGATTCTCAAAGAACTTGCAGGAGAGAAAGGACTGGTTGGAATCATTTCCCATGTAAATGAATTGAAAGAGCAGATTGACTGGAAATTAAATATTACAAAGACAGAGCATGGAAGTCAGGCAAAATGGGAAATCTAAAAGCATAAGGCAATAATAGGGACAGCTACGAAGAAGGACAGAATACAGGCAGGTGCGGAAAATGAAACAAAATGGAATGAGAGAAAGAAAAGGAAGGATTTCGAGATATGGAAGAAGGATGTTGGCAGTTCTGCTCAGCGCAGGGATGTTGCTGACAGAGACTCTTCCGGTATTCGGAACAGAAAATACGGAGGAAACGGCACGCCCACATCAGCTTTATTGCACAGTACTTGGAGACAGTATTGCGAAAGGTTACACTTGCGATAAATCCTGGATGGAGAATTATGGAAGTCTGGCAGCAAAGGAAATAGCATATAGCGAAGGGTGCAGATATATTTATCACAATTATGCAAGAACAGGTCTTGATACAGCAGGATTGAACGAAAAGTATTTGTCAAAGCAGGATGTGCAGACGAATCTTGCAAAAGCAGATGTTATTTTTATAACAATTGGTTCGAATGACCTGCTCAACGAATGTAAGCGTGTGGTTCAGGAAATCCTGAAGACAGATACAAAATTTAAAAGTGCGGATGAGGCACTTGCATCTTTGAAAGAGTCCGTAAAGAAGAATCCGCTGCTTGTGCTGAGTGCGATCAACGCGTTGAACAACTGGGATTATAATTCCTTTGAAAAAGAATGGATCCAGATGATGAAGACAGTAAATTCATTGAAAAAGGACGATGCAAAAGTGATCGTGACTACAATTTATAATCCGGCAGGAAATATGAAGCTTCCATCTACGCTGAATAAAATTGTAGAAGACATTATTGAAAATATGAACGCGATCATTGAAAAACGAGCAGGAAAATACGATTATGAAGTTGCGGATGTGTATCAGTCATCTGTGATATCTCATCTGCAGAAAGACGGAGTACATCCGGATTCTCAGGGGCAGCAGATCATTGCAGATCTGGTTTGTAAGGAATACGAAAAGTAAAAAAGAAGCATTCTTTGTGTTGGTTCTTATATGGAACAATGCAGAGAATGCTTTGTTCGTTTTGCAAGAAATAGAACTGTCACATTTATAACACAAAACATTCACAGAATCCTGATACTTTTGAAAGGTCAAAAATCTCGGTTTGTCTGCATAGATATAGACTGGAAGAAATATAGGGAGGTAAGACTTTGATAGAAGTAAAGAATCTTGTGAAGAAGTATGGAAATCATACAGCAGTAGATCATTTAAACTTCACAATAGAGGAAGGGCATGTCTACGGTTTTCTTGGACCGAATGGGGCGGGAAAATCAACAACGATGAATATTATGACAGGATACCTCGGTGCTACCGAAGGAGAAGTACTGATCAATGGACATGATATTCTGAAAGAACCTGAGGAGGCGAAAAAGCAGATTGGTTATCTGCCGGAATTGCCACCGTTGTATATGGAGATGACAGTCCGTGAATATCTGGAATTTGTAGCGGAGTTGAAAGGAATCGCTAAGAATAAAAGAGAAGAGTCTATCAATGAAGTAGAGAAGATGGTGAAGATCTGGGAAGTGGAAAACCGTCTGATCAGGAATCTGTCAAAAGGATACCGTCAGAGAGTCGGACTGGCACAGGCAGTGCTTGGATTTCCGGAGATCATTATTCTTGATGAACCAAGTGTCGGACTTGATCCAAAACAGATTATAGAGATCCGTGAACTGATCCGTCAGCTTGCGAAGAAACATACGGTGATCCTGAGTTCTCATATTCTGGCGGAAGTCCGTGAAGTCTGCGATTATATTTTGATTATTTCCAAAGGAAAACTGGTCGCAAGCGATACGCCGGAGAACCTGGAACGGAATCTGGGAGATTCTGATCTGATTGAGGTCGAGACGAAAGCAAGCCCGGACGAAGTTCGGAGAATTCTTGAGACAGTAGATGGAATTCGAAGCATTTCTACAAAGCATCTGGAAAATGGAATCACATGGGCTCAGGTTCAGGAAAAGAAAAATACAGATATACGTGAGAAAGTATTTCAGGCATTTGCACAGAATCATCAGCCACTGCTGAAACTGAATCCGCTGCAGGTAAGTCTTGAAGATGTCTTTATGGAACTGACGCAGAGCGACAGGGCAGCAGAAGAATATGCAGAAAAGGCGAAGAAGAAAGAAACGGAGGACATGAAAGATGCTGGCGATTTATAAAAGAGAAGTACGCTCCTATTTTCAGTCTATGGTGGGATGCGTGTTTGTTGCATTTCTTATTGCATTTACAGGAATCTACTTTATGGCATATAACCTGACAGCCGGATATCCATACTTTTCCTATACGCTTTCAGGCACACTGATCGTATTTATCGTAGGGATTCCGCTGATCACGATGCGCAGTTTTTCAGAAGAGCGTAAAAATAAGACAGATCAGCTGCTTCTGACAGCTCCGGTCAGTCTGTGGAAGGTTGTGCTTGGAAAATATCTTGCAATGGTAACGGTAATTGGAATCCCGAATGTGATCTTCTGTGCGTTCCCATTAATCATTAAGGCACAGGGAACTGCATATCTGAAAGTAGATTACATATCCATCGGGGTATTCTTCCTGTTGGGCTGTGTATATGCGGCGATCGGCATGTTCCTGTCTGCTCTGACAGAAAGTCAGATGATCGCATTTATCAGTACATTTGGTATTCTGCTTATCTTGTATCTTTGGAATGGAATTCTTTCCATGCTTCCAAGCAGTGCAGTCAGCGGATTGGTCGGTGTGCTTATCATTCTGACTCTGCTTGTTGTTTATATTTATCAGATGACAGGAAATATAGTGATTGCCGGTGTGATCGAAGCAGTTGGTGTGATCGCCGGTGTGGTCGTGTACTTTGTGAAATCAAGTCTTTATGAAAACCTGCTGACAAAGATGCTTGGAAGACTGGCACTTGCAGATGTATTTACGGATATCACTTCGAACAGTATTGTAGATATAACAGGAATCGCGCTGTATCTTTCACTGATCGTAGTCTTTGTGTTCCTGACAGTACAGGCAATCCAGAAGAGACGTTGGAATTAGGAGGGCATGAAAGTGGATAGAAGAAAGAAAACAACAGGAAAGATCAAAGGGATGTTCCACACCTCCGGTACAAAGCACGGATCTTACAGTGTGGGGCTGACAGTACTTGTAATCGCGATTGTTATTGTGTTCAATCTGGTGATCGGACAGATTCCGGAAGCTTATCGCAATCTGGATATGAGCAGTACAAAGATTTATGAAATTTCAGATACAACAAAGGATCTGCTGAGCGGATTGAATGATAAAGTCGATATGAAAGTTCTTGCGGTAAAGAAAGACACGGATGACAGGATTAAGACATTTATCAGTAAATATGCAGCACTTTCAGATAAGATCAATGTTGAGTGGATCGATCCGGTTCTGCATCCGTCAGCATTGACAGAGTATAATGCATCCGAAAATACAATCGTTGTATCTTGTGAAGCAACAGGAAAGACAACAACTATTTCTTTTGACAAGATTCTTGTTATGGATATGTCTTCCTATTATTCGGGAAATGCATCTTATTCAGAATTTGACGGAGATGGCCAGTTGACAAGTGCGGTGAATTATGTGACAAGTGATGTGCAGAAGACAATCTATAAAGTAAGCGGGCATGGAGAGGCGGAACTGTCATCTACAGTTACAGATTTGATGAGTAAAAATAATTACACGTTGACAGAACTGAACCTTCTGATGGCAGATTCCATTCCGGATGATTGTGATCTTCTGCTTATGAATGCACCGACGAATGACCTTTCAGAAAATGAAGTGACACTTCTGACAAATTATCTGGCGGCAGGTGGGAAGGTAATGTGTCTGCTTGGTGATAAAGTTCTGACAGATCTTCCGAATCTGGCAAGTGTGCTTAAAGTGTACGGAATTGAGGGCACGGATGGTTATATAGCGGATCCGACAAGATGCTATCAGAATCAGCCATATTATATCTTCCCTCAGCTGAATGTATCCGGTGATCTTGCAAACGGAATCAGTTCTCAGATGGTGCTTTTGACGAATGCACATGGAATGACATTGACAGATCCGACACGAGATACGATAACAACAAGTGCATTTATGGAGACATCGGAAAATGGATACGCAGTAACAGAGTCCGAACAGAAACAGGGAACGTATGAACTTGGAGTTGTCGCAACAGAGACAATTTCTTCGGGAGATGATTCTTCTTCGGATAGTTCAGATGCCGAGGCAACAGATACAACAACTGATGATAGTGAAAGTACGGAAGATTCTGAGGAAAGCAGTACAACAGAAGCCCGTCTGACGGTGATCTCCGCAGGAAGTCTGATCGATCAGAATATTACAGATGCATTTTCACAGCTTGAGAATACACAGATCTTTATGAATGCAGTAAGTGCAAACTTTGACGGAGCACAGAATCTGTCCATAGAGGCAAAGAGTCTTGGAACAGAGTATAATACGATACAGCATGCCGGTCTGTTCAGCCTTCTTGTAATCTTTGGAATCCCGGCAGTGATTCTGATCGCCGGATTCAGCGTATGGTTCAGAAGAAGAAAAGCTTAAGGAGGAAGAAAATTAGAATGAAGAAAAAGAAAGGGCCATTGATTCTGATCGGTGTTCTGGTGTTGCTCCTTATCCTCTATTTTGCCTTAAGTACATGGAATAAGAAGCAGGATTCCAAGGAAGAAGAAACGGTGAAAGTGACAGACCTGAAGACCTCAGAGATTACCGGGGTGAAATATGATCTTGGTACGGGTGAAATGAATTTTGAGAAAGACGGAGATACCTGGTACTATACCGCAGATAAAGATTTCCCATTGCGTCAGAGTTATCCGAAGACAGTGGCTGATGCTATGGGACAGTTGAGTGCGGATCGAGAACTTGAGGATGCGGATGCGCTGGAAGAATATGGATTAGATCATCCGACTTATACAGTTACACTGACAGATGAAGATGGGACTGTGACAACAATTAAGGTTGGGAATGCGACCGGAAATGATTACTATGCGACAGTGGACGATACGGAAAAGGTTTATACAATTCCGGCGACTTCATTGGATGATATCCAGACAGAACTGGATCAGATCGCTCAGCTGGATACTTATCCAAGTATCGGAAGTGGAAATCTGAAAAAAGAAGTGATCACACAGAACGGTGAGACAACAACCTATGATTCCGAAAATGAGGATCAGGCAGAAGATGTTGCAACAGTAGCCGGAGGACTTGGCGCCGCAACTCTGTCAGAGGTAGCAGACTATTCTGTAGACGATGCGGATCTTGCAGGGTATGGTCTGGATGCGACTTCCAGAATCACAGTAGAAGTTACTTATACAAGTGATGATGAAGATCAGACAATGACGCTTTACATCGGAGGAGAAAATGGAAGTGGAGACAGATATGTCATGATGAATGATTCCAGGATCGTGTACCTGATCTCGGATGAAATCTGTAATAATATATTGAATCAATAAAGACTGGTAACTGTTCGGAGAAAACGAAGAAAATTCGGTGCGTTTCCTTTGGACAGTTACCACATTTTATATTTATTTAATTGACTTTTGAGTGAAAACAGCGCAGAATATAGCACATATTTATTTTTGTGAAAAACTTAACTCAAGAAATGCATGACAAGATACTGTTACTGTAAAGAG
>OGOW01000472.1_pt1 | contig 46363 bp, 40 predicted proteins | sample 1552781 | NCBI WGS metagenome assembly OGOW01 (sample SAMEA2580145, study PRJEB22360) | human gut metagenome | biome: human gut; feature: human-associated habitat; material: faeces | place: Denmark | collected 2008/2010
TGTCATCGATAGCTACCATCACAATGTAGGCTCTGTTGATTACATGGCGCATTCCGTCTAAATCTTCGGTGTATGTGTCAACGCGGACTTCCATGGAGGTTGAACCTACATAAGTCACATGACCGACAAGCACAAGCATCTGACCGGCATATACAGGTGCCTTGAATTGCAGGTTGTCGATAGCGGCTGTTGTTATGTTTGCGTTGGCATGTCGTCTCGCAACAATGCCGGCAAGCTCGTCTATCCATCGAAGCAGATCGCCTCCGAATAACCTCCCATAGTGGTTCATATGTGCCGGACGTATAAGATATTGCTGCTCTGTTCTTGCCTCTGCAATAGTCTTTGCAGGACGCTTGCTCTGTTCTGATAAATCGCTCATAATTATATCCTTCTTTATTTTACCGGTTAAGATTATTTTATGTCCCCATACCATGCGTATGAGTTCTTTCCGTTTTTCTTAACAGTATACATCGCTTTGTCTGCACATTCAATAAGCTTTTCAAGGTCATTGCAGTCATCAGGTGACACGGCTATTCCGAGACTTATTTTTACGGACAGGGACATGCCGTTTAACTCAAAATCAGGCTCGAACAATTCCATGCAGTGACTGGCACATTCATCAATCTTTTCGTGGTCGCGTGTTCTGTATATACATATAAATTCGTCACCGGCAAGGCGGTATGGTGTGAAAGCAGGATTTTTGATACTGCTTATTCTGCGTCCGAGCTCTGTAAGCACATCATCACCGGCAGCATGGCCATATGTGTCATTGATATGTTTGAAGCTATCGATGTCAAATATAAAAAGTGCACATGAGGTGTGGCTTTTGTTGAGGACGTTTAAATCGGAATATAGCTTGCTGCGGTTAAAGAGCCCGGTGAGAAAATCACAGGTTGAATCTTTTGTAAGCTGCCGCTTTTCGACAGTGAGTTCACGGTTAAGGATTAGCTGCTGTATTGTCCTTAGCAGGAGGATTACAATTATAATGATGAGCAGAGAGATGATAATTGTTATCGGAATCATGATAATGCTGTATTTTTCAAAAAATGATGGAGTATGGTTGATAATTTCTGCTCCGTCAGGAATAAGCTTAAGACTTAATCCGTATTTTTTCATCACAGCTTCATCTATGCAGTATATGTTAGTGCTGTCAATTACACTGTAGCTTGAAGGGTCTTTGCCATGGACTATTTCTGATGTGATTTTTGCGGCGATTTCCCCGGAAAGCTTAAGAGATACAATATTGCCGCCTAACAGACCATCACCTATTCCGCCGTAGACCATTCGAAGCACAGGCACGTTGGCATAAGCTGTGATAAGCTTGACTGCCTGTTCATTGTTATAGCGGCTGCCGCTTGCATCCTCAGTCATAATCTGATAAAGGAGTATAGTATTATCGGGAATTGATGAGAGTGCGGCTATAATCTCGTCCGTTGTGAGCACCGAACAGTCAATCTCCTTGAATGTGAGGTCGGGATAGAGCTTTGAAGCATCGTAGAAGCATGCTCTCTCAGCTTCGCCGGTGAGAGTATCGTCAAGTATTGAGATGACAGTATCGGCATCAGGATAGAGCGTGAGTGCAAAGTCGATGTTGTTAGGAACAGAAAGAGCTTCGATGATTCCGGTGACAAGTGGATCCTTTGAAACTTCCATGGCATAGGAGACATTATTAACACCTTCAAATATGATTGGAAGTCCTTCAAATAAATCATCATGGTGTTCAATAGCAAAATGAAGTGCAGCGTCATCACCGGTGATAATAGCATCATACGGTTCGGACTTGGACATGCGGTATGCGAGCCCTTCATAGAAAATTTCGATGCTCTCAGCATCAGGAAATCGTTTTGTATCCATAAATTCATAATCTAATAGAATATCATCAGAAATTTCATTCTTAATGCCCTCAATCTGAAGAGGAACCATGTCCCATGCGTATGAATAAGAGCTTAAAAAAAGGACATGGTATTTGTAGCCATATTCGGCGGCCGGTATATCAATGAGATTACCTAGGATGCATATAAGTGTGAGCAGTGCTGCGGAAAATAAAGCTGTATGTCTTTTCATGTCTGTTCTCCTGATGTTGGATTTACTAAAATGCATCAAAATCGCACAACTAATGATACATTAATTGGTACTCTTTGCCTATGATTCATTCTACAACTACAGTTGTAGAAAATCAACAATTAAATTGAAATATCGGCTGAAAATATGTATAATAATTACCATGAATTTCTAAATGGAATATAGGTGCCTGCGAAACATATGTTGTGACCTCCGCTTGTTGTGTGGCTGATAGAATTACACGACTGTTTAGCGATGAATTTGTGTTTCGCAATTACAAATACAGAAAATGAGGAGAAAACCGGCATGAATAACAAGACGAATTTAAAAATTAAAAAGTATAACATGATTATGTGGAGCTTTTTAGGAGCCGTATCATTTATAATATTGATTCTTACTATATTGTCGCTTGCAGGCGTGTTAGACGTTCTTTTTAATCCTGTGCTTGGAATTTTGATTCCGGCGGTTATGGTTTTAAGTGCGTGCAGCCAGATAAGGGCGTACTTCATGGAGACGATGTTTTTCTTTGAGAAAGCGCAGGATAGCGATAAGGATGCGGTTATGGAGCTGTTAAATGCAGCTAAGGAAGATATGAAGGAGAATGGAATAGACCAGTGGGATGAACAGTATCCTGTGATATCAGATGTATCAAAGGACATAAAAGAGGGAACACTCACCTTGGTAAAGCAGGGCGGAAAGCTTGTAGCTGTATATACGCTTGATAAAGTACAGGATACAGCTTATAAATTCGGCAATTTTAAGGACACATCCGATAATTTTGCTGTGCTTCACAGATTATGCGTACATCCGAAATATCAGGGAATGAAGATTGCATCGGAAGCGTTAAAGCATATTGATGAGACTGCATTAAAAGAAGGCTTTTCGTCCATACGTCTTGACGTATTTACGAAAAACCCTCGTGCAGTAAAGCTTTATGAAAATGCGGGATATTCTTATGCGGGAGATGCCTATTTCAGAAAAGGCAAATTCCTGCTTATGGAAAAGCTTATATTAGATGGCACATCCGGACAGCCTGCTGAGCCTGAAAAATAAGCTTTATTCATGTCTGCCATCAAGCTTTGCATACTTTTTTTGCAGAGTGAAGCCGCGGCCCTTTACTTCATTTACCTGGCTTATGATTATGAAGGCGGCAGGGTCGAGCTTCATCACAGCTTCCTGAAGAGCAAAGAGCTCACGTTTGTTCACGACAGTTAAAATAGCGCATGTGGCATTGCCTGTAAAACCGCCTTTTGCCTGATAAAGCGTAGTTCCGCGGTCAAAGCGGGTTATGATAAGCTCATTGATTTCCTTGTATTTTTCACTTATTATCTCGACTTGGGTTTTACTCTTTCCCATGATGAGAACCTTCTCGAGTGCAAAAGTGTAGATGCATACAAGGAGAATACCGTACAGAATCTGTTCTCTGCTTGAGAAGAACATCTGAAGTATAAGTATAGTAAAATCGAATGCGTAGAGTGATACGGATACATTTATTCCGAATTTTTTGTTGAGAACGAGCGGTGGAATGTCCATACCGCCTGTGGAGGCTCCGGCTCGGATTACGATGCCTATTCCTATGCCAATCAACAGTCCGCCAAACACTGTACAGATTATGAGGTCATGTGTCAAATCTCCGGTTAAGGCATTGAGCTTTTGTGCGATGGAGAGCAGAAATGGGTAGCATACGGAGCTTAGCACTGTGGAAAGGGCAAATGTCTTTCCAAGAATGATAAGTCCTACAATGAACATTAATATATTGAAAATAAGAACAAAGAGGCTTATATCAAGTCCGGTAAGATAATTTACAAACAGTGCTATACCGGTTGTTCCGCCTGTTATGAGTCCGCTCGGAAGTATGAAAAATGCTATTGCGAGAGAGTAGAGTAGATTTCCGAGTATAATCATTGATATTTTTTGTATTGATTTCAGAGTAGTATGTGACATATAATAACCTCACGTTTTATAATTTGTGTAATCTGTTTATGCAATCACGAAGTATAAACGAAATGTAAGAAGGTGTCAATTCGATGCTATACTGCGATAGAGCAATACATTAAATATATCGCAGCAATGTATTGCATGCAATATATTGCATAGGGGTTTAGTAGTCGTGTACAGAGTTTATTTATATGGAGGAATAATATATGCGTTTTCCAGAATTTTTAAAACCGGATGGTACGATTGGCTTTGTTGCGCCGTCTTTTGGATGCAGCGCGGAGCCGTATAAGACATCATTTGTCAACGCACAGAAAAAGCTCGGTGAGCTTGGACATAAGTTTGATATAGGACCTAACTGTTATGCGGGGGACGGTATCGGAATAAGCTCAACACCAGAAAATTGCGGTAAAGAACTGACTGATTATTATTGTAGTGATAATAATGATGTCTTAATATCCTGCGGCGGCGGTGAGCTTATGTGTGAGACGCTCGACTACGTGGATTTTGACAGGATTAAGGAAGCGAAGCCTAAGTGGTATATGGGATTTTCCGATAATACCAATTTTACATTTCTGCTCACAACGATATGTGATGTGGCTTCGATATATGCTCCGTGTGCAGCTTCTTTCGGAATGGAGCCATGGCATCAGTCAATTCAGGATGCGTATGATGTCATTACAGGAAATAAGAATATTGTAAAGGGATATCCGATGTGGGAGAAGGAAGGCATAAGGGATGAGGAGAATCCACTTCTTCCATACAATCTCACGGAAAAGAGAGAACTGTATTATTATATTCCTGGTGTTGGCGGGAGCATGGCAAGAGATTATGAAGTGTTCTTATCCGGCCGCCTTATAGGTGGATGCATGGACTGCCTTACAAATCTTGCAGGTACGAATTTTGACAAGGTTGCCCGGTTTAACGAGCGTTATGAAAATGATGGAATCATATGGTTTTTGGAAAGCTGCGACCTGAATGTAATGGGAATCAGAAGAGCTCTGTGGAATATGGAGCACGCAGGATGGTTTAAGCATGTAAAGGGTTTTATAATAGGAAGACCGCTTTGCTTCGGGACAGATATGATGGGAATGAACCAGTATAATGCAGTGACGGGAATTCTGTCAAAATATAAGGTACCTATCATAATGGATACCGATATAGGGCATTTATCTCCTATGATGCCTATTATCTGCGGAAGCCATGCAGAGATTAACGCATTCGGAAATGATATTTCAATAAAAATGACCAACTAGAATGCTTGCTGCTTGTAAAATAGTATTGGGAATAACCGATTATAGAAATGATAATTTTTTATAGAAAGAATGAACATATGTTACAGGATATTTTACCGAAAAAGTATGATAATAATTATTACGCAGACAAAGTTCCGGATGACAATGCCATATGCCTTATTTTTAAGGACAGCTATGTGCTGACGGGGCATAAGAAATGCGAAGGCACAAGATATATACCTGAAGAGTCTGCAAGCAGTCTTGAAAAGAATGCGCCTGCCGGGGATGTATTTTTTCCGAAGTATGGTCAGATTAAGGACTGTGTGGCAGAGTACAGGTATCTCTTTGCAATAGATAATGAGGAGTATTTCATTGTGACGCATTATACAGGGAGTGAGCCTGACTGGGAAAAGCTCGGATTTGCGTTTGAACACTATAAAGCACTGCGCCATGCCAAGCCTAAGTACAGGGTGTTTGCTCTTATGACAGGATATCATCTGCACTGCTGGTACAGAGATAATGCACATTGCGGAAGATGCGGCAGCCAGACTTTTCATGACACAAGGCTTCGCGCGATGCGCTGCCCGAATTGCGGAAATCTGATTTTTCCAAGGATATCTCCTGCCGTGATTGTGGGAGTCCACGATGGAAGCCATCTTCTCATGACAAAGTATAATGGAAGAGATTATAAAGGCTATGCTCTTATTGCCGGCTTTATTGAGATAGGCGAGTCGGCTGAGGATACCGTAAGAAGGGAAGTATTCGAGGAGGTTGGCGTTAAAGTTAAAAATATCAGCTATTATGCCAGCCAGCCTTGGGGAATGGACGGAGGCTTCTTACTCGGCTTTTATGCTGAGCTTGACGGCAATGACAGAATTGCGCTTGACAGGGAGGAGCTTTCAATGGCAGGCTGGTATACTCCGGATGAGATTACGGTTAATGATGACGATATCAGCCTTACAAGCTGCATGATAGACAACTGGAAGAGAACAATAGCAAGGCGTGATTAAGCTGTAAAATATTTTTCACACTTTACAGTAATAAAATGTTGACAAATTAAAGGACACCTATTATAATCCATTTTAAGGCGTTGATGGAGAGAAGTACCATGAGTGGTCACTTACAGAGAACCGGGGATGGTGGAAGCCCGGCAGCAGAACACATGGGAATAACACTCAGTAGCTGCAAACAGAACAGATGAAGGCATTTTGCCGCATCTAAGTAAGGGCGACGTAGACCGGGCGATAACCGGGAAGGTTTGTTAGAACCGCAAAGTGACTGTTTATCAGTAAATCAGGTGGTACCGCGGACAATATGTTCGTCCTGAACTAGGTTTAGTTCAGGACGTTTTTTTTATAACTATAGCTTCTGAACAGATTCCTAATCTGATTGATGTTAGATTGCCGGGACGCATTGCTCTTGTGCAATTCAATAATGAGAGCGCAGACAGGCGCGGATATGGAGGAGAACATGAACATTAATAACATTTATCGTGACAAGACCATTGACTGTATTACAGAGGAAGATGTAGGAAAGAGCTGTAAGGTTGCAGGCTGGGTTGAAAATATTCGTGATCATGGCGGAGTGTCCTTTGTGGATCTGCGTGATATGTATGGAGTTTTGCAGGTTGTTATGAGAGATACAAGTCTTCTCAATGGTCTGTCTAAGGAGGACTGCATAAGCATTGAAGGTGTGATTGAGCACAGAGATGAGGAGACATACAATCCTAAGATTCCTACTGGAACAATAGAGCTTGAAGCACATAAGGTCACAATGCTTGGAAAGGTTAAGGCTTCGCTTCCTTTTGAGATTATGACTTCTAAGGAGACAAGGGAGGATGTCCGTCTTAAGTATCGTTATCTTGATTTGAGAAATAAAAAGGTTAAGGATAATATTGTATTCCGTTCACAGGTGATAAGCTACCTTAGACAGAAGATGACAGATATGGGATTTTTGGAGATTCAGACTCCTATTCTGTGTGCATCATCACCGGAGGGTGCGAGAGATTATATTGTACCTTCAAGAAAGTTCAAAGGCAAGTTCTATGCACTTCCTCAGGCACCACAGCAGTATAAGCAGCTTCTTATGGTGTCTGGATTTGACAAATACTTCCAGATAGCTCCTTGCTTCAGGGATGAGGATGCCAGAGCAGACCGTTCACCGGGAGAGTTCTATCAGCTTGACTTTGAGATGAGCTTTGCAACACAGGAGGATGTGTTTAGGGCAGGCGAGGAAGTGCTCACAGCTACGTTTAATAAATTTGCACCTGAGGGTGCATCCGTAACACAGGCTCCGTTCCCTGTTATCAGCTACAAGCAGGCTATGCTTGAGTTCGGATGCGATAAGCCGGATCTTAGAAATCCATTGAGAATTATGGATGTAACAGATTTCTTCCAGAAATGTACCTTCAAGCCGTTTTTAAAGAGAACAGTAAGAGCGATAAAGGTTCATGCTGAGATGTCTAAGGGCTTCCATGAAAAGCTTTTAAGCTTCGCACAGTCGATAGGAATGGGTGGACTCGGATACCTTGAGGTTGCCGATGATATGAGCTATAAGGGACCTATCGATAAGTTCATTCCGGATGAATATAAGTCTGAACTTGCGGATATTGCAGGTCTTGTTCCGCAAGATACCATCTTCTTTATCGCAGATAAGGAGGAGAGAGCTAATCTCTATGCAGGACAGTTAAGAAACGAGATTGGAAAGAGACTTGACTTATATGAGAAGAATGCTTTCCGTTTCTGCTTTGTAAATGATTTCCCTATGTTTGAGTATGACAACGAGGAGAAGAAGATTGTGTTCACTCACAACCCATTCTCAATGCCGCAGGGCGGACTTGAGGCATTAAATACCAAGAATCCTCTTGACATACTTGCATATCAGTATGATATTGTATGTAACGGAATTGAGCTTTCAAGCGGTGCTGTCCGCAACCATGACCTTGACGTAATGGTTAAGGCATTTGAGATTGCAGGCTATACCGAGGAAGACTTAAAGACCAAGTTCGGAGCGCTTTACAATGCGTTCCAGTTCGGAGCACCTCCACATGCAGGTATGGCACCGGGTGTTGACCGTATGATTATGCTTCTTCGCGATGAGGAGAACATCCGTGAGATAATCACATTCCCGATGAACGGAAATGCTCAGGATCTCATGTGCGGAGCACCGGGAGAGGTTACGGAGACACAGCTTCGTGAAGTGCATATAAAAGTCAGAGATTAATGATTAATGTGTCAATAATAAAAGGGTGGTTGTCTGATTGTGTGGCAGCCACTTTTTGGTTTAATAGAAGGAGATAAAGGACATGGAATACACGTATCCGGATTATTACAAGAAGTTTGTCTGCATTGGCGGCAAGTGCAAGGATAACTGCTGTGCGGCCGGCTGGCAGATAACGATAGACGAGGAATCACTTGAACGATATGAGAATATGGAGGGCGAGATAGGTGTGCGCCTTCGCAATTCCATAGATTGGGAGAATGGAATGTTCGAGCAGTTTGAGCACAAGTGCGCCCTTTTAAATGAGCGTGGTCTGTGTGATGTCTATTGTGATGCGGGCGAGGATAAGATGTGTATTCTCTGCCAGAGGTATCCAAGACATTTTGAGGAGTATGAGAATGTCAGGGAGGTTTCGCTTTCCGTATCCTGTCCTGAGGCGGCAAGAATTGTTCTTGAAAACAGAGGCAGGGCAGGCTTTTACACTGAGAATGACGATGAGGAAGAGGAGTATGAGGATTTTGACTATCTGATGTTTACCAAGCTCCTTGACATAAGAGAGGTTCTGTATGATGTTTTACATGGGAAGAATGGTTCGGTAAGTTACCGCCTTGCAAGGCTTCTTGATATTGTACATGGCATACAGGGGCTTATAGATAATGACCAAATATTTGAGATTGATGAAAAAGAACATCAGTCAGCCGCAGAAAAGAAGCACTACAGCGGCTATAAGAATAAGGCAGGCTTAAGGCAGCACTACATGAATGACATGCTTGAAGAGCTGTATAAGCTTGAAGTGTTAAGGCCATCATGGACAGAGTCTGTTAAGGAGACACAGTCTCTATTATATAAGAATATGACAGCCCATGAGTATGCGGCTGTCTGCAAAGAGTATGACAGCTATTATGCTGACAGAATGGAAGAATATGAGCAGCTTATGTCATATTTTATTTTCACATATTTTGTGGGTGCGGTGTATGATTATGAAGTTGAGAGCAAGCTTCGTTTCGGACTTGCAGCGGTTCTTATAATACATGAGATGGATATGGCTTTGTGGTATAAGAATGGCAGGAGGCTGACATTTGATGAGCAGGTATGGCTTGTACACAACTATTCCATGGAAATTGAGCATTCAGACCTTAATCTTGATGATATGGAGCGGATGGTGATGAGGGAGAAGGCATTCGGATACAGAAGGATGCTCACAGTGCTTATGAACTGGGAAGATTAAATTATGATAAAGTGAGGAATGAAAAATGGGCAGTAAAAATAAAGGCTTCACATCAATACCTACAGATCCGTTTGATGTGTCATATGATGCCAAGAAAAATATGAGAAAATGGCAGAGATTTTTCTCATATTATAAGCCATACAGAGGGCTTTTCTTTGCGGATATGTTCTTTGCGATTATGGGAGCGGCAGTCACACTTGTGATACCGCTTATTATAAGGTATATAACAGGGACAGTCATATTTTATGAAGCGAACGAAGCACTTCGGGTTATTTTAAAGCTTGCACTTGTGATGGTGGGACTTGTCCTGCTTGAAGCATATTGCAATTTCTTCATAGCATATCAGGGACATATCATGGGTGCTAAGATGGAATATGACATGAGAAATGAGATATTTGCACATTATCAGAGATTGTCCTTCAACTTCTTCGATGACCAGAAGGTCGGACAGCTGATGAGCCGTGTAACAAATGACCTCTTTGAGATAGCGGAGCTGTTCCATCATGGCCCTGAGGATATTGTCATATCGATAATAAAGTTCATCGGCTCTTTTATTATTCTGGCATCAATAAATATTAAGCTTACACTTGTAGCATTTGCGATAATCCCATTCATGTTTGCATATGCTTACTTCTTCAATAAGAAGATGAAGGCGGCATTTAAGCGCAACAGAGCGAAGATTGCGGACATAAACGCAACGATAGAGGATAATCTGTCGGGAATAAGAGTTGTAAAATCCTTTGCAAACGAGGATGCGGAGATGGAAAAATTCCGCAATGGCAACATCCGTTTTGTTGAGACAAAAAAGAGCAGCTATCTGTATATGGGAGGCTTCCACTCAGGACTCGGTGCATTTATGACACTCATAAATATTGTTGTGATTGTTGCAGGGGCAGTATTTATAACCAAAGGCATTGTCGATGTGACTGTGCTTATCACTTTTCTTTTATATGTGAATAATTTTACCGAACCGGTAAAGAAGCTCATCAATTTTACCGAGACATTTCAAAACGGTGTCTCCGGCTATGAGCGTTTTCTTGAGATTATGTCCATTGAACCTGCCATAAAGGATAAGGAGAATGCGGTTGAAAAGAATGAATTCAAGGGTGATGTGAGTTTTTTTGATGTTTCCTTCAGATACAACGACAAGAATGACTATGTGTTAAAGCATGTAAGCCTTGACGTGAAGGCAGGAGAGTATGTTGCTCTTGTAGGTTCATCGGGAGCTGGAAAGACCACGCTTTGCAGCCTGATACCGCGATTTTATGATGTGACGGACGGAAGCATCTGCGTTGACGGTGTTGACGTCAGAGACTTAAAGCTTAAGTGCTTAAGGAACAACATAGGCATAGTACAGCAGGATGTATATCTTTTTGCAGGTTCAATCATCGAGAATATAAGATACGGAAGACCTGATGCGACAGATGAGGAGGTTTATGAGGCGGCAAAAAAGGCGAATGCACATGAGTTCATCATGAGTCTTCCAGAAGGCTACAGCACTGACATAGGCCAGCGCGGAATCAAGCTCTCAGGCGGGCAGAAACAGCGCCTTTCGATTGCAAGAGTGTTCTTAAAGAATCCGCCTATTCTTATATTTGATGAAGCGACAAGCGCACTTGACAATGAGAGCGAGAAGGTCGTGCAGGAGTCTTTAGAGACACTTGCAGCCAACAGGACGACATTTGTGATTGCACACAGGCTGTCCACAATAAGAAATGCCAAGAGAATTTTAGTTCTCACGGAAGATGGAATTGCAGAGAGCGGAACTCACAAGGAGCTTATGCAGAAGCAGGGAGTGTACTATAACCTCTACAATATAGCTACAGGGGCATAGGAGATAAAAAATATTATACGAGGAGGAACCGGTATGATTTCAGAGAGAATGGTTGGTCTTGTGAAGGGCAGCTCGGTTATACGAGCTATGTTCGAGGAGGGAAAGAAGCTTGCGGCGCGGTATGGTGCTGAAAACGTATATGATTTCAGCCTTGGAAACCCTAATGTGCCTGCGCCTTCGGAAGTAAATGAAGCGATAAAGGCGGTTGTCTGCGAGGAGGAAAGTACATTTTTGCATGGATATACAAGCAATCCGGGCTATGCGGATGTGAGAGGCGCCGTTGCGGATAATCTCAATAAGAGATTCGGAACACACTTCACATATGAAAATATAATCATGACTGTCGGTGCGGCAGGCGGATTGAATGTCATATTCAAGTCACTTTTAAACATAGGTGATGAGGTTATAGCTTTTGCGCCTTACTTTGGCGAGTACCGTTCATATGTTGCCAATTATGATGGAAAGCTTGTCGAGGTTGCTCCCGATGAGAGCACATTTATGCCGGATATGGCAGCTTTTGAGGCAGCGATAACACCAAAAACCAAGGCTGTTATCGTGAATAATCCGAATAATCCGTCAGGAGTTGTCTATTCTGAAGATATAATCAGAAAAATTGCTTCAATTATGGACAAAAAACAGAAGGAGTATGGCACAGAGATTTATCTCATAGCTGATGAGCCATATCGTGAGCTTGTCTACGATGGCGTTGAGGTTCCTTTTTTGACAAAGTATTATGATAACACTATAGTCGGCTATTCGTTCAGCAAATCATTGTCACTTCCGGGTGAGAGAATAGGATATCTTGTCATTCCTGATGAGGTGGTCGATGCGAAGATGCTTCAGTCGGCGGCGGGAGTTGCCACAAGAATACTTGGATTTGTAAATGCACCGACACTTATGCAGCGCGTTGTCGCAAGATGTCTTGACGTTGAAGTCAACGTAGCAGCTTATGATAAGAACCGCAAAGCACTCTATGATGGACTTACGGAACTTGGTTTTGAGTGCATCAAGCCTCAGGGCGCATTCTATCTGTGGATGAAGGCACCGGATAAGGATGAGGAAAAGCTTGTCATGACTGCAAAGAGCCATAATATTCTGGTTGTTCCGGGAAGCTCATTCGCATGTGCAGGATATGTAAGAATTGCATATTGTGTATCATATGATACAATAATGAATGCGTTGCCAAAGTTCGCATTGGTAGCCGGAGAGTTAGGTTTATAGAGTATAAGTGGACAATTTTATATGAGCAGGAAGCGAAAGCAGATTGCTGATATCATTGATAATTTTGTGGGAGGATTAGTGATGAGTGAAAAAAAGTGGAGAGAGAATATCCGCAAGGTGGTGCCATATGTACCTGGTGAGCAGCCAAAGGTAGAAGGAAAGCTTATAAAGCTTAATACCAACGAGAACCCATATCCACCTTCACCTTTTGCCAAGCGCACGGCAGAGCAGATGGATGTCGAAAGGTATCGTCTTTATCCGGACCCGGCAGCCTCAAAGCTTGTAAGTGCACTTGCATCGGAATACGGAGTGAAAAATGAGCAGGTTTTTGTAGGTGTCGGTTCAGATGATGTGATTGCAATGTCTTTTTTGACTTTTTTTAATTCGGATAAGCCTATTCTGTTTCCTGATGTGAGCTATTCATTTTATGAAGTGTGGGCTGATTTATTCCATATTCCTTATGAAAGACCGATGCTTGATGACAGCTTTAATATCAAGCCTGAGGACTATATGGGAGAGAACGGCGGAATAATTTTCCCTAACCCTAATGCACCGACAGGCATATATATGGAGCTTGACAGCGTTAAGAAGATACTTGATGCCAATCGTGATGTTATAGTGATTGTGGATGAAGCATATATTGATTTTGGAGGAGAAAGCGCACTGAGCCTTATAGACGAATATGATAATCTTCTGGTTGTGAGGACATTTTCAAAATCACGCTCAATGGCAGGTCTGAGAATAGGATATGCTATCGGAAATGAAGAGCTTATAAAAGCCTTAAATGACGTAAAATATTCCTACAATTCCTATACAATGAACATGGCAGCGATTGAACTGGGAGCAGCAGTGCTTGAAGATAAGGAATATTTTGACACGACGGTTGCTAAGATTGTCGATACAAGGGAAGCTGCCAAGATAAGACTTAAGGAGCTTGGATTTACATTTCCCGATTCTAAGACGAACTTCATATTTGCGAAGCCATCGAAAATCACAGCAAAGCAGATGTTCGAGGAACTTAAAAAACGCAACATCTATGTACGCTATTTTACAGGGGACCGAGTAAAAGAGCATCTTAGAATAACGATAGGCACTGATGAAGAGATGGAACGCTTTTTTGAGGCTGTAGAGGAAATCCAAGGAGAAATATAATGCATAGAATGTACAGCTTTAATGTGGTTACAAAGATACAGTTAATTTAACATTAATATAAGTTTATACTTATTTAACAGACTTTTCCCGTAGAATGTGTTATCTTATATTCTGTTATTTAACCGATAGAGATGCGAAGCAAAATTATGCAAAGCAGAATTCTTTATTGTGAGCAGGAAGCGAAAGCGGATTGCGAATATCATTCACATAACAGCTTTTTGGCACAGATTATAAAATTTGCAAGGAGATACACATTTTATGGGAAATTTTATGAATAACTTTCGTTCGAAAATGTACCGCTTCATGCAGGGAAGATATGGTGTAGATCAGTTTAACCGATTCTTGTTCGGCTGTTCCATAGCTTTCCTGTTTTTGTCAATTTTTGCAGGAAATTTCATGTATATACTCGCACTTGCCTGTCTTATATATTCATATTTCCGCATGTTTTCAAAGAACACGCAGAAGCGCTACAAGGAAAATCTTCTTTATGTAGGGTATACGAAGCACATAAGAAGCTGGTTTAATACATGGAAGTTAAGATTCAAGGAAAGAAAGACACACCACATTTACAGATGTAAAAAGTGCGGTCAGAACATAAGAGTTCCGAAAGGAAAGGGCAAGATATGTATTACATGCCCTAAGTGCAAAAATGAGTTTATAAAGGTGAGCTGATGTTTGGTTATGTTACGATTAACAAAGCAGAACTAAAAGTAAAGGACTACGATAGATATCATGCATTTTACTGCGGTCTGTGCCACGCTCTTAAGAAGCGCTACGGAAGGCTTGGACAGTTCACGCTTACATACGATATGACATTTGTGACACTTCTTCTTACAAGTCTTTATGAAGAGAAGAGCGAACATTTGAGGGAACATTGTATGGTACATCCGGCGTCAAGGCATGATATATACTATAATAAGTTTTCTGATTACGGAGCAGACATGAATATGCTTCTGACTTATTATAAGCTTCTTGATGATTGGGATGATGACAGAGATTTTAAAGCACTTATAATAGCGGGACTGTTAAAGCGAAGATGTAAGAGGGCCGTACAGGAAAATCCAAGGCAGGCAAAAGCAATCAAGACATACATTGTAGAGAACAAGGCATGCGAGAATGCCGGTGAGAAGGATTTTGACAAGGTTGCCGGCTGTACGGGAAGAATGATGTCAGAGCTTCTCTGTTACCGGGAAGATGAGTGGTCACAGTATCTTAGACAGCTTGGTTTCTATCTTGGAAAGTTCATATACCTTATGGATGCATATGATGATCTCGATAAGGATGAGAAGGATGGCAACTACAATCCCATGAGGCAGCTGATGACAGCTGGCTATGGCAAGGAACAGATAGACGCTAAAGCTTATGACATGCTTATGATGATGGGGACAGGTGCGGCGGCAGGCTTTGAGAAGCTCCCGATTCTTGAAAATGTGGATATTCTCAGAAATATCCTGTACTCCGGAATATGGGGAAAGTACAATGAGCGAGTGAAAAACAAGAGTGCCTCACACGAAAAAAAGCACTGCATAAGAAAATTAGAAAAATGTTAGATATTTAACAATAGAATGGAGCAGAAAATGAGAGATCCATATAGTGTGCTGGGAGTGCCTCCTGATGCCACTGATGAAGAGATAAAAAAAGCATATAGAAAGCTTAGCAGAAAGTATCATCCCGATGCTAATATCAACAATCCGAACAAGGCGGCTGCCGAGGAGAAATTTAAGGAGGTTCAGGCTGCATATGACCAGATTGTAAAAGCCAAGGAAAATCACACATCGGCATATGATTATGATGACAGGGCATATGGTCAGGGTGCTTACGGACAGAATCCTTTCGGTGGTTTCGGTGGTTTCGGCGGCTTTGGCGGTTTTGGAGGCTTCGGCGGCTATCAGAATGCAGGGCGTACAGCCCAGGATGCACAGACACAGCACCTTAATGCAGCTATGGATTATCTGAGTCACGGCTACTATAAAGAAGCCATGAATGTTCTTAATGATATTGATGAACACAATGCGCGCTGGTATTATCTTCATGCCATGGCGAACAGAGGACTTGGAAATTTGGTTAATGCCAAGGAGGATGCCAGAATGGCGCATCAGCTTGAACCGGGTAATACTGAGTACGCACAGTTCGCATCGGCGATGGAGAATGGCACTGACTGGTATGCCGATATGGGAAATGTGTACGGCGGGCAGGTTTATCAGGCTAATGATTGCACAAGCTGCCTTACTAAGATGTGCTGTCTTAATATGATGTGCGGCGGATGCTGCTGTTAGTAAGAGCTTTTTGTCGTATTTTGCGATAAAATATTCTTGCACTTCCATTATAAAAGGGATAAGATAACAGGGTGTATAACAGGAAGTAAGATATATACAATATTATCCCTTTTAGAATAATATAATGGAAATGAGGATTAATATGACAAAAGCAGAGGAATATATTAACTCCATACCTAAATTTGCAGGAAAGACGGAGCTTAAAAATACAGAGATATTATTGGACGAATTAGGAATAGATACTTCACGGATGAAGATTATCCACGTTGCCGGGACGAATGGAAAGGGCTCAGTGTGTTCATATATATCCAACACGCTTGTGAAAGCAGGATATAAAACAGGGCTTTTTATTTCACCGCATCTTGTGAAGATTAATGAGAGAATACAGATTGACAATGTACCTGTATCGGATGAGATTTTTGATGCGGCATATGAGAAGGTACTTAAAGCAGCACACAGGATGGAACAGTCGGGTGGTAAACATCCGGCTTATTTTGAGTTTTTGTTTGGAATGGCAATGCTTGTATTCAAGGAACAGGGTGTGGAATATGTTGTTCTTGAGACAGGAATGGGTGGAAGGTTAGATTCAACTAATATCGTGAAAAAGCCGCTAATGACTGTCATCACAAGCATAAGCATGGATCATATGCATGTGCTCGGCAATACTATTGAAGAGATTGCAGCGGAAAAAGCCGGAATAATAAAGTCGGGCGTGCCATTAGTATTCTACGGCGCAGATGCGAGAGTAAGAGGTGTGCTTGAAAGGACTGCACAGGAAAGGAAAGCTCCTTTTGAAGTGATAGATGATAGCAGCGTATCATCAGTTCAAAAAAAAGGTAAATTTATTGATTTTTCCTTAAATAACAGATATTATAATAATGAGAATTTCTCGATATCAAGTGCTGCATTCTATCAGGTGTGGAATTCATCACTTGCAGCGACTGCGCTTGCTTGGCTGTCCGCTGAATGCAAAGCTTGCATCACGAATGAGCAGATACATGAAGGCATAAGCACTGCATTCTGGGAGGGACGCATGGAGCAGATAAGACCGGAAGTGTATGTGGACGGTGCGCATAATGAGGATGGAATAAGAGCCTTTTTAGAGACTGCCAAAGCTATGAAGGACAAAAGACAGATACTTATGTTCTCGGCGGTTGCAGACAAAGCATACGATGTGATGATTAAAGAGATATGTGAGTCTCAGGCATTTGATGAGTATGTTGTCAGTACAGTTGAATACACTAACAGGGCTATGCCGGCGCAGGTATTTTTAGACACATTCCGCAAATATACAGATAAGCCTGTATATTTGGAGGAGACTGCACCAAAGGCACTTGAAAAAGCTATGGCACTTAAGAATGAAGATGACAGATTATTTATCGCAGGTTCACTTTACCTTGTAGGTGAGATAAAAAGAATATTATCGAAGTAGAGAATTTATACGGCGAAGAGCCGCCAGGAAACGAGGATTAGCATGATTGATTTTGATGAGGAAATTAAAAAATTCCAGCCAAGCCAGGAGGTTGACGAGGCTGAGGACGCAATATACGGTAACAGTACGGTTGATGTGACGGACATCATTGACAAGATAATAACTAAGACCGTCGAGAGCAAGTAGAGAGCCCGGAGGAACAGGATGAAGTGTTATAAATGCAACAGCGAGCTTGACAATAGCAGCGACTACTGCTTAAAATGCGGTGCGGATGTCTCTGTGTATAGAATTGTAGTAAGAACTTCCAACACATACTATAATCAGGGTCTTGAAAAGGCGAAGGTGCGCGATTTGTCCGGTGCTGTGGAGAGCCTTAGGACAAGTCTTAGCATAAATAAGAATAATATCAAGGCAAGAAATCTTTTAGGGCTTGTCTATTTTGAGATGGGCGAAGTTGTGATGGCTCTGTCAGAATGGGTTGTGAGCAAGAACTTAAAGCCTGAGAGAAATATTGCAGACGTTTACATAAAGAAAGTCCAGGATAACCCTAATAAGCTTGACATGATGAATCAGGCAATAAAGCGCTTTAATATCTCATTAAAGTATGCCAAGGAGGGTGCGACCGACATGGCTGTAATTCAGCTTAAAAAAGTCGTCACAATGAATCCTAAACTCATCAAGGCAGGACTTTTGCTTGGACTTCTCTTGTGGAAGGATGGACAGACTGACAGAGCGGAGAAATGCTTTCAGAGAGTGTTAAAGACAGACAGGAACAACACGCTTGCCCTTCGCTATATGTCGGAGCTTACCGGAAGTCTTGAAAAAGAAGAAGCAGATACACCTGCTGTCTTTAAGAAGAAAAAGAAGGCTGTGCAGCCGGCGATTACAGGGCATGATGTCATTATTCCGCCTAACTCTTACAAAGAGCCGAGTAACGGAGTGTTTACTGTGCTCAGTATTCTCCTTGGAGTGGTTTTAGGAGCCGCACTTGTGTGGTTTCTTATAGTTCCGTCTAAGATATCAAGTCTAAGCTATGACAACAAACAGCTTGTCATCGACTACAGCGAACAGTTGGCAGCCAACTCGGTTGATATTGCAAATTTAAAATCACAGGTTAAGTCGCTCACAACAGAGAGAGATAATCTTTCAAAGCAGCTTTCGGGCTACACGGGTGAGAACGGCGAATCAAGCATGTATTCGCTTCTTTTAGAGGCGGCGGATGCCTATGTGAATTATGATTTTGCACAGGCACTTATATTGCTTCAGCAGATAGATGTAGCACTTCTGCCTACACAGACTGCCAAGGATGTCTACAATACGATGTTAGATTCAAGCAGCGGCGGAGCGGACAGATTCTTCTCACAGGGAAATAAAGCATATCTTGAAAAGGATTATATTTCAGCAGCAGATTATTTTGAGGCGGCTCTTATATATGATGAGACTAACGATGAGGCAGCATATTATCTGGGACTTTGCAGGCAGGAAACTGAGGATACGGCTGTTGCGGCAGCATATTATGAGGAGTTTTTGACAAAATTTCCACAATCGGGATTTGCAGCAGATGTGACAGCAAGACTTGCAGCACTTAATGCAGCAATTCCACAGGAAACACAGCCTGACACGCAGGCACCGTCAGACGATTCACAGGCACGGCCTGATACACAGGCTCCGTCAGATGACACTCAGGCACAGCCTGACACGCAGCAGCAGGATACACAGCCTGCACAGGATGACAGCGCACAGAGCGATACACAGCCTGAAGGTGATAATCAGGGACAGTAGATATTTTTAAAGTACAATCAGGATTAATATATAACTGTTAGGAGCAGCTTTTGACAGTTATTAAAAAGAACACGCACAGACGAGAGGATGTAAGCGTGTTTTTTTTGTCTACAGATTTTATAAAATAAGGAGGGGATGGCATGGAAGAGCCGTACACAGTTAAGGGCGACTGTCTGATAATACATTTTAAGGAGGAGCTTGACCATCATTTGACGGAGCAGCTGAGAGGCGTGATTGACAGTATTATCGAAAAGCGCAGAATAAGATATATTGTAATGGATTTTGAAAATCAGAGCTTTATGGACAGCTCAGGTATCGGTTTTATAATGGGGAGGTATAAGAGGATTGCACCATACAAGGGAAGAATATATGTCACGAATTTAGGAAGAGGTCTTGAGAGGATATTTAAGATAGCAGGGCTTTATACCATAACGGTGGAAAAGGACAGTGTTGATGCAGCATTATATGAAGCAGGAGGAAGAAGATGATGGGCATGTACAGTAACAGATTTTACATGGAGATGGATGCAGTCTCGGAAAATGAGGCATTTGCAAGAGTATGCATTGCCGCATTCTGTGCAAGGCTTGACCCTACGCTTGAGGAGATAAACGATATCAAGACAGCAGTTTCCGAGGCAGTCACCAATGCGATTATACACGGTTATAAAAAGCAGGGCGGCACAATACATATGCAGGCAGATATTGATGACAATGTTCTGAGTATATGTATAAGCGATGATGGCTGCGGAATAGAGGATGTGAATAAGGCGATGGAGCCGCTATACACTACAGGGGCGCTTGAGGAGCGCTCGGGAATGGGATTTACTTTTATGGAGATATTTATGGATTATCTTCAGGTTGAATCGGAACCCGGCAAAGGAACTAAAGTTATCATGAAGAAGGAAATAAGTAAAAATAAATAAAAAGATAAGGGTGTGGTATATATGGATGATACCAAAGAACTTATCTTAAGAGCACATAGTGGCGATAAATCAGCGCGTGACAGGCTTGTTATGGAAAATATGGGACTCGTTTACAGTGTCTCAAGGCGATTTATCGGAAGAGGATATGAATTGGAGGACATTAACCAGATTGGAACAATCGGACTTATAAAGGCTATAGACAAGTTTGACGACAGCTTCGATGTCAGGTTCTCAACTTATGCGGTGCCTATGATAGCCGGGGAGATAAAGAGATTTTTCAGGGATGACGGAATGCTTAAGGTCAGCCGTTCATTGAAGGAGAACGGCTACAGAATAAAACGCGCATCGGACGAGCTTGTGAACAGGAACGGAAGAGAAGCGACAATAGAGGAGCTTGCTGCAGCTACGGAGCTGTCGGTTGAGGATGTTGTGATGGCTCTTGAAGCAAATACGGATGTGGAGTCGATTTACAGGACAATCTATCAGAATGACGGAAATGAGATATACCTTGTGGACAAGATATCATCAGAGGGCAGCGCTTCATTGAAGGATGAAGCTGCAGGGGCGCAGGAGAGGCTTATTAATTCTATCCTGCTTAAGCAGCTTATGGCTGAGCTTGACGAGATGGAGGAAAAGCTTATTATGCTTAGATATTTTAAAGAAATGACACAGACGGAGGTCGCCGACAGACTTGGAATAAGCCAGGTTCAGGTCAGCCGTCTTGAGAAAAAAATATTAAAAAAACTGAGAAGCTTTATAAATCTTTGATGCATAAAATCGGTACGCATAGAGATAATACAATGGAAGAAGCTTTGAAAGCCGTAAAAGTATTATCGTTGTGTAACAAATTTGTGTGCAAAGAAAAGAGGAGCATGATGGAGCAGACAGTGTATATAAAGCTTGATAAAAGTGTATGCATTGACAGTGCGGATGTGTTTGTGAGTGACATAGCTGGTGTATATTGTGCTGACAGACATATCTGCAACAGAGTAAAAGCCATAAAAATATTAAAGTCAGACACAGGTTCGGACAGAAGGTATGTGGTAAGTGTCATCAAAGTCATTGAATGCATACTTAAGGAAAATCAGGGCCTTACGGTTGAGAGCATCGGAGAGCAGGATGTTGTCATAGAGCATAAGGATACCAAGGGCAAAAAAAAGGCAGCGGAGTTTATGAAAGTATTCTTTATATGTCTCATAACCTTGCTCGGAGGCGGCTTTGCCGTTATGGCGTACAACAATGACGTAGGCATGGCGGACATGTTTTCAAGGATATATGAGCTTGTGTATGGGGATGAGAATGCAGGAGGCATGATACTTGAAATCAGCTATTCCATAGGGCTTGCCGTGGGAATAATAGTGTTTTACGGACATTTTGGAAGCTGGAAATTCGGCAAGGACCCGACTCCGCTTGAGGTTGAGATGCGCTTATACGAGGATGATGTTGACACAGCGATGATAAAGCAGAGCAGCAGGGAGGGCAATGAGATTGATGTGGATTAAGGCGTTGTTTCTTATAGCGGCGGGACTGTGCGCCGGAGCTATGGTGGCAGCAGGCTTTTTTGCATTTATCACTGCCATCGGAGTTGTGACGACATATGCATGGAGGACAAAGACAGCCGGATATATAAAGACATACGAAAATACTCTTGCAGCCGGAGCTATAATAGGGAATGCATGGTGGGTGCTTGGAAGCAATATCGGCATCGGAAGTGCCGGAGACGTGTTTCTTATTGTGGCCGGACTGTGTTACGGAATATTTGTGGGAAGCCTTATAGTTGCGCTTGCTGAGACGATAAAGACAGTTCCGGTATTTTTCAGGCGTGCTAAGATTACAATGGGTCTGCCTGCAATAATCATTGCATTTGCGCTTGGCAAAGGAATAGGTAATATTTTGTTTTATCTGTTTGGAATGAAAGTGTGATAAAGCAGGTTTACCGTCTTGTTTTTTGATGGATATATACTATAATGTATATTATGGGTAAAAAGTATAGTGAAAGTTACAGCGCAGATGACTGAATTTTCATATAGCTGTGCGTAAACAAAAGAACCGGAATTGGAGAATCTTATGGATGAAAACGAAAAGGAATTCTGGTCAGGATTAGATAGCTATCTTCCTGAGCTTATAGTGCAGATGAGTTCGCTTGCAGTGAAATCTTATTATTCAATTACAAATCTTAAAAACGGAATTACATGGTGGTCACAGAAAGCGATGGAGTATTTCGGTCTGGAGAGCAATTATACTGTCAGAGGGAAGGAACGCACATCCAAGGGCTTACATCCGGATGACGTTGAGATTTTTAAGAGAGGCTTTGCAGAGCGTGTTGCGGGCAGGAATCTGGACAAACCATGGGAGTACCGTATAAAAGACGGAAGTGCATACAGCAGATTTAATGCTATGGCGCGAATGCTATATGACAGTGACGGTAAGCCATATGTAATGATAACAAGATATGTAAATTACGGATTGTTTGATGAAGTGGATACTGTTACAGGACTCCGTACCGAGTCGGTACTTACATATCACCTTTCAAGGTATATATTAGAATCCGGACACAGTGCCTTCCTAAAAATAAATATCGACCAGTTCAGCCATATAAATGTAATGTACGGTGCAGATTTCAGCGACAAAGTATTGAATAAGGTTGCACAGGTGCTTATTGGTATCACACATGATAATACACATATCTATAAGCTTTCGGGAGATAAGTTCGTGATAGCACTCGGTGAGATATCGAGGAAGGATTTAAGGAAAATATATGAGCAGATTGTAGATGCGCTTGAGAATAAGATTGAAGTGGAAGGAAAGAAGATTCCGCTCAAGCTCTCAGCAGGCGTTGTGTATATTGAACCATATATGACAGAGCCTAATATGATTCGAAGCAGGCTTACATATGCTGTTAACCATTCAAGATATGACCATCATGGTGAGCTTGTCATCTTTAACGATGAGATGGGCGGAAAAGACAATCAGCATCAATTTGAGCTTATTGGTCTTATTCATCAATGCGCAACGAGCGATTTTGACGGCTTTAGGCTTTTTTATCAGCCGATTGCCGACACAAGAAATGGCAATATCCGCGGCATGGAAGCTCTTATAAGATGGGAGAAGGAGCCATATGGGCTTATAGCGCCGGGCGTATTTATGGAGTGGCTTGAACAGGATCCATGCATATTCGACCTTGGCAACTGGATACTTAGGACAGCGCTGACAGACATTAAGAAGGTAAGAGATGCGCTTCCCGGATGCTTTGTGAATGTGAACGTATCAGCAGCCCAGCTTGAGAGAAAGGAATTCCGTCAAGCTGTCATGAGTATTATAGAGGAGACAGGGGCACATCCGCAGGAGTTGTGTCTTGAGCTTACCGAGAGATGCAGGGACTTGGATGTGGAGTTTTTAAAAGGCGAGGTCGAATTCTTCCATTCTAAGGGAATAAAAGTGGCACTTGATGACTTTGGAACCGGTAACAGCTCACTCAGTCTTGCTCTTGAACTGCCATTCGATGAATTGAAGGTAGATATGAGCTTTATAAGGGATATTAAGGACAAGCCGCAGAATCAGGCTATGGTACAATCAATAATAGATTATGCGAAGCGCACAAGCACCGAGACCTGCATAGAAGGCATAGAAAACCGTGAGGTTGACGACTATATTAAGAAGTTCGGTGCTACCTGGCATCAGGGATATTATTATTCTAAGCCTGTTCCTATTGAAGAATTCGATAAAATAATACATAAGACTAATAAGATAGTATGATACTGATAGGTAGATTATGGTATTGAGAAAGGTGTAGTTTTGTAAAAGCCTATATCAGAATAATATATGCTGCCAGGGAGATAATATTACCACAGACAAGTTTTGTATAAATTTTAGTGTTTTATTATCGGAGGCATATATGAAGGATAAACAGACCCGTACACAGGAACGAATAGAGAAGAGAAACGAAAGATACAATGACTATGTTGAACAGATTACACCCAAGCATAGCTGTATGAAAAACTGTGCCAAGGCATTTGTTGCAGGAGGCATTATCTGTACAGTAGGGCAGGCAGTCATGAACCTTTACATGCTTTGGAATGATAAAGACACTGCAGCAGCCTGGACAACACTTACTTTGATTCTTATAAGTGTGATACTTACGGCTTTTAACATATATCCGTCGATCACAAAATGGGGCGGGGCAGGCTCGCTGGTGCCGATTACCGGATTTGCCAATTCAGTTGCAGCTCCTGCGATTGAATTTAAAAAAGAAGGCTTCGTGTTTGGAATTGGCTGTAAGATATTTACAATAGCAGGACCTGTTATTTTGTATGGCGTACTCATGAGCTGGATACTCGGAATTATTTATTGGATATTGATTTTTGCGGATGTAATATCTTGACAATTTACATTTAATGTGCAAGTATAGGCTATGTAGATTATAAAAATAATGTGGTCGTAAAATAGGACCGATAGGAGAGTACATTGAATAATTTTAAGCCAATTAAGTCTATTCTTTCTGAAGTCAGAAATGACAGAAAATCTCATTTTAAGCAGACTAGCAGTTTTGTGCAGCATGGAAATACATCGGTTATGAAGCACTGCATATCAGTGGCTTATGTTAGTCTTATGATTGCGAGGAAGCTGCATATAAAGGTTGATAAGAAGGCTTTGGTCAGAGGAGCATTGCTTCATGACTATTTTCTATATGACTGGCATGAGAAGAATAGGGAACATTCACTTCATGGTTTTAAGCATCCTTACTTTGCATTCCGCAATGCGGACAGGGATTTCAAGCTTAATGATATAGAGAAGAATGTTATTCTGCGTCATATGTTCCCACTTACACCTATTCCTCCGGCATGCAGGGAGGCATGGATTGTCTGCATGGCTGATAAGTATTGTTCAGCGAGAGAGACCATGTATACTGTGAAGCGGTATGCACATAATGCACGTCAGCTGGTTTTTGGATAAAAGATATGGCGGGGATTTTACTGTTAAGCGGTAAGGTACTCGCTTTATTATTTGATTATTTTAAAACTTGGGGGCAAAACATGCCCGTTTATTTTTGGGGTGTACAACGTGTTATGCTTATGCATACCGCTTCGTTGTTCAAAGCAAGATGCATAAGCATAACACGTTATACACGGCTAGGTTCATGGTGGATGTTTTGCCATTCGAATTTTATTAAGTATAAGAGTTGCTATGCATCATTACATAGGATAACAGCGTGAGAGAAAAAGAGATTAGAAATGGAGTTCTTTAAAATGGAAGGATATATTAAGAAATTGGGCGCAGCACTCAGAAAAAAAAAGTTTGGAGATGCCATAATAAATCTTCTCGGTGTTGCAATCGGTTCGTTTATATATGCATGTGGAATAAGCTTGTTTCTTGACCCGAATAATCTTGCACCGGGCGGTGCTTCAGGTCTTGCGATTGTGCTTAACAGAATATGCAATATAGAGACCGGTACGCTGTATTTTATTATAAATGTGCCTATAATGGTTATCGGTTTATGGAAATACGGTGTCAGATTCATTGCTTCCACTTTTTTTTCTATTCTGCTCAATTCTATTTTCACTAACTGGCTTGCAAAGCTTGGTGCACTAACGGATGACCTTTTTATTGCTACAATGGCGGGAAGCGTTCTTGTAGGCGTTGGAGTTGCCATTGTGTTTAAGAGCAAGGCGACAACCGGCGGAACGGATATCATAGTGAAGGTACTGCATGATAAATATAAACATATTAAGACAGGAGTTATCTTTCTGCTGACTGATATTGTGATTGTCGCCTTTTCAGGTCTGGTATTTAAGGACATAAATATTATAATGTATGCACTTGTCTCTGTGTTTGTTCAGGGCAAGGTGCTTGACATTGTACTATATGGTGGAGATGAGGCAAAGCTGTTCTATATCATAAGTGATAATCCGGATGCGATATCAGAGAGAATTATGAAGGATATAGATATCACTGTGACATTTCTGAAAGGAAAGGGAGCATATACAGGCAAGGAGAAGCAGGTTATTCTATGTGTCGCAAGAAAGCAGCAGGGACCTGCGATAGAAGAGATAGTAAAGGCTGAGGATAAGGACGCATTCATGATTATATCTAGTGCCAACGAGATATACGGCGAGGGCTACAAGAATATAATGAGTGAAAAACTATAGCTTCATATGCATGATATCAGGGTCAAAAGGTCAAAAAGCCGTTCGTGCTTGCACGATTAGGCTTTTGAACTTGGGACCCGCAAAACATGAGGAAGCAGCGATTTACGCAGTAAATCAGCGGATTCCGAATGTTTTAGAATTGCGGGAGCTGTTTTACAGCGGAGCAATTCGAGGATATCAAATGAGGGGCAAAATACCTTTTGATCCTCATTTCATATGCATTGCGGCTGTATTTAAGCCGGCACAAGAACCATTGTATGAAATTTTATAATTATTGCGAACTAATTCCATGTATTAGTTCGCATTACTGATTATTAAAAAATACATCACAGAATATAAATTGTCATTTCAGGGTATTCTAGTAAAAAGAATTTAGAAAGGATGCCATGAAATGGCTTTTTGTTTATGAGCATAAAAATGATAGGAAGGCAGAGCGTAGAGTTTTGCGAGCCGCCTGTTATCACGGCAAGGGCGAGTGTGGCAGGAAAAAAAGAAGGCGATGGACCTCTAGGAAAGCTCTTCGATGAAGTTGTGGATGACCCGATGGCAGGTCAGAATACATGGGAGGAAGCGGAAAGTACCTTGCAGGAGAAGGTGGTCGGACATCTCCTTAACAAAGCAAAGGTAAAAGAAAGCGATGTGAGATATATTTTTTCAGGGGATTTGTTAGGACAGCTTATCGCTTCATCATTCGGACTGGCAAAATATAATATTCCGTATTTTGGTCTGTTTGGAGCCTGTTCGACAATTGGTGAGGGGATGTCACTTGGCTCAATGATTGTGGCAGGAGGCTGTGCCGACAGAGTTATAGCGGTCACATCAAGCCACTTTGCCAGTGCTGAGAAGCAGTTTCGTTTTCCTCTTGAATACGGAAATCAGAGACCGTTGTCTGCAACGTGGACAGTCACAGGAAGCGGAGGAGTTATATTGGAGAAGGCTGTCGGGAATAATGCAGCTTTTTCGGGAAAAGTGTGCATAAAGGGTGTTACAACCGGAAAAATTGTGGATTATGGTGTGAAGGATTCCTTCAATATGGGTGCCAGTATGGCTCCGGCATGCGCCGATATGATATATGCCAATTTTAAGGATTTTGGTGTTGATGCAGATTACTATGATAAAATTTTCACAGGGGATCTTGGCTATGTAGGTCAGAGAATACTGATTGACTTATTAAAAGAAAAGGGAGTGGATATATCGAAGGTTCATTCTGACTGCGGAATGATAATATTTGACCAGGAGACACAGGATACACATGCAGGAGGAAGCGGCTGCGGCTGTGCGGCGGCAACACTCTGTTCATATATTTTGAAAAGGATGGAGGAAGGGGAGTTTAAGAGAGTTCTTTTTGCCCCGACAGGAGCGCTCATGTCGACAGTGAGTTACAATGAAGGTATGAGCATACCGGGAATTGCACATGGCATAGTGCTTGAGCGGATAGAATAAAGATGTGATTGCTTGGAAATGGAGAGAATGATGGATTATATTAAAGCATTTGTTGTAGGCGGACTGATATGTGTTGCCGTACAGATACTTATGGAAAAGACGAAGCTTATGCCGGGAAGAATAATGGTGCTTTTAGTGTGTACCGGAGCGATGCTCGGAGCAATAGGAATATATCAGCCTTTTGCCGACTGGGCAGGAGCAGGTGCCACAGTGCCTCTTCTTGGCTTTGGGAATGTACTGTGGAAGGGAGTTAAGGAAGCGGTTGACCTTGAAGGCTTGTTGGGAGTGTTTAAGGGCGGCTTCAAGGCAGGTGCTGTCGGAATTTCAGGTGCGCTTATATTCGGCTTCATTGCTTCGCTTATAACCAATCCTAAGATGAAAAAATAGATAAAAAAGGCTTCCGGAATATGTGCACACATCATTATATACAGTGTGGCTGTTTCTGGAAGCTTTTTTATCTGCTTAATTTTAATGACCGTGGATATCACATTCGTCTTTTAGCTTGTCCGGTGTGATAACATAATTTAAATCGGTTACAATATACTGGTCTATATTCTGGATGAGAGATAAGTCCTTTTTGATGTAGACAGCCTTATAACGTGATTCGGGCGGACAGTTGTCCGTTGCGATTTTGCCGGAGTCACGGCACATCGTAACCTGTATATGCACATCGCACACTTCTGTAGGCACAGTTCCGTCCTCAAAATATTCCGTGATAATCTGGCTTCCGCGAGGGTCGCTGTCACATAAGCCCGGTATGGCAAGTTTGCCCGACTCGGCACATACCTGTGCTTCAACGATATTGTATGGCTTCTGGAATTCGGTATATTCAAGGTTCTCATGCGCATGTTCCATTACATCACGCCATATATATAGCTGTGGCATAGTATAATAATTGGTGTTGACAGGTGTGCTGTCATCATTTCCAATCCAGATGCCGGCAGTGTAGTAAGGTGAGAAACCTATGAACCACTTGTCTGTATTGAGCTGTGACGTACCTGACTTTCCGGCATAGTACATATTATCGCTTTTTAGGTAAGTGATATTGTCTGTGACAACACTTCTAAGCGCACTGTCAAGAAGCCATGCTGTTGACTCTTTTATTACTCTGTGGCTTGTTGAGGTTGTGTTATCTATAAGGATATTTCCGTCATGGTCGAGAACCTTCGTGTACAGCTTGGGTTCGTTATATACACCATAGTTGGCGATGGCGGCATATGCAGCAGTCATTTCATAGTTGGTTGCACCGTTGGTGATACCTCCGAGTGCGATAGCCTGATAGTGCTGTTCCTCAGATGTGAGTGTGCTTATGCCATAGCTTAGTGCATAGCTGTATCCGAGTTCCGGAGTTATATCTGTTATTATCTTTACGGCAGGTACATTTCGTGAAACGGTGATTGCTTCACGTATTGTCATAAGTCCATGGTATTCATCATCAACATTGGTTACGAGCTTGCCGGTTGAATACATGTATGGAACGTCATCGTAAACTGTAGCAAGAGTCATTCCTGCTGTGTCAAGAGCCGGAGAATATACAGTCAGAAGCTTGAAGCTTGAACCGGGTGAACGTGTAGAGTCTGTTGCACGGTTAAGTACAAGCGAATGCGTCTTATCGCCGCGGCCTCCTACGAGTGCTTTGACATAGCCGGTAGACTGTTCTATCAGCACGAAGGATGCCTGCGGTTCAAGTGTGTAAGTTATAGTCTCTGTTCCATCAACTACAGTTCCGCCTGTTTCATTTAAAATGTAGGATTTAAAATTACTTATAGCTTCCTGTGCCTCGGACTCTTCTGAGAACATGAGCGTGAAGCCCGGTATACCAAGTGTTGTCTGATAAAAATTGAGAATTGAGTTTTCGGTGTAGCTGTGGAATTCACCGTCCTTATCTTTTATCTGCACTCTGTATCTTAGAGTAAAATCATAACGTCCGGCATAGTATTCCGGATTGTTGACAGCAGCTTCGGCATATTTTTGGAGCTCGCTGTCCTCACAGGAGTATATCTGGAGACCGCCGCGGTATACAAGATTGTATGCCTGTGTCTGTGTATAACCCTTAAGGTTCATTAAATCTTCCATAAGCTGCGAGATAAGTGCATCTGTATAGTAAGAATATGCGCTTGAACCGGAGGATGTATTCTTCACATTCATAATGCGGTCATACACATTGTCGGCAAGAGCTTCGTCATAGTCTGCCTGTGTTATAAATTCGTATTTCAGCATATTGTTGAGAACTATTTTACGGCGGTCACTGTTGTTTTCCGGAAAACGCACCGGATTATACTTATAAGGGTTGGATGTTGTCGCTGCAATTACGGCACTTTCAGAGATTGTAAGCTCTGATACATCCTTGTTAAAATAATTCTGCGCTGCCGCCTGAACGCCAAGGTTATTGTTTCCAAGATTGATAGTATTTAAATAGTTCTGTAAAATAGTGTCCTTGTCAACCTTCTGTTCGAGTATCAGGGCAAGGTACTGCTCCTGAAATTTTCTCTTGAATGTATCGACAAGGCTGTTCTCACTCTCGGCAGAAAAAATGTTATTTTTTATGAGCTGCTGAGTTATTGTACTTGCACCCTGTGTGCTTTTAAACTTATTCTGGATTGTCTCGTAGGCAGCACGCACGATACCGCGCGGGTCAATACCGTTGTGAGAGTAAAAACGTGCATCTTCAATAGCTATAAAGGCATTGATAAGATGCTTAGGCATATCATTTATATTGGCTTCGATTCGGTTAGAACCGGATGCGACAAGCGTCTCGACCTTGTTACCGTCACTGTCGTATATATATGACTGGTACCACTGCGGCGATACTGCATCGAGAGAAATCTGCGGAGCTGTCTGTATAATGCCTGTAAATGCGCCTAGTCCAACGCATGTAAGCATGACAAAGCATATGACAACACATACAGTTAACAGCTTAAAAAATAGTAATACTGCTTTTCTGCTTAATTTTTCATATGGCGAGCGCAGTGATTTTATCTTTTTTCGTATTGCTTTTGAACCATAATTCATGTTAATCCTCGTTTCCTTACAACTTGTAGTGAAGATTTATGTGGAGCATTATGATGCTGTAAGTTTTCTGCACTATATCTTCTGATTTTACATTATATCAAAAAATATTCTTCAAATAAAGAAAATTATTCCTTTACATTTGATTTTTTACATATTATCCTTATTTTAAACATTGTTTTGGGAGAGTTGTTATGGCGGATAGCATTATTTTTCTGAAAGAAGGCGGGGAAGGCTATTATGAAGAAAAGAAGTCTCGTTTTTTGGCTGCCTGCTACAGGATAGAGAATGAAGAGGATGCCGCAGGCTTTATAGAGGCGGCGAAAAAGAAGTATTGGGATGCAAGGCATAACTGCTATGCTTATGTATTAGGTGCCAATAATGAGCTGATGAGGTTTTCTGATGACGGCGAGCCGTCGGGAACGGCAGGCAAGCCTATACTTGAAGTGCTCACGGCAAGAGGAATACATAATTGCCTTATTATAGTGACAAGGTATTTTGGAGGAACGCTTCTTGGAACGGGCGGTCTTGTGAGAGCTTACCAGAAGTCATCTATCGATGCGGTTGATAACAGTATTCTTGCAAGACGGACGAAAGGCAGCAGGATAACGATAAGCACAGATTACAGCAGTGCCGGAAAGCTTCAATATGCGGCACAGCAGAACGGATGGATGCTTACCGATACCATATACGCAGCGGATGTAAGCCTTGTGCTAGAAGTTCCGATGCCGGAGCGCGAGCGCGTAGTAAAAGAGGCGGTTCAGATAACATCAGGGAAAGCTGTAATAAATGAAGAAAATGATATAGATATAGAAGAAACCGTGCATGAATGACAATGCACGGTTTCTTTGTATTAAAAATTATGCGTCCTTGAAACATTTCTTTATAATAAGCGGAAAGAAAACAGCAATCCAGAGGATTACGAAAAAGTAGCGCACAGTGTTAGTAACCATCGTATTTCCGAGAAGAAGCTTAAGCCCACTCTTGATTATAAGAGCACCTGCAAGACCGGCGATAACTTTCACAATCTGAAGCAATATATGGCTGTTCTTTGGATTGAATTTTATATATCTCTTTTCGATGAACCAGCCTACAGCGAATCCTGCGCCTGCTCCGGCGGCTTTAAAGCCATCCATAGCAAGCACATCGGTTGTGAATCCGGCATTTACAAGGTAATATGAGTAACCGAAAAGTCCTGCCGACAACAAAAATATAAGAATGGCAACGAGCAGATCAGTGAGCAGGCTGGAATTGAAATTGTCATAAATAAGACTTACCGCAAGACTGATTGCTATTGTAACCGCAAAGCTGACAAGCACATCCTTAGGAGTGTGACAGCCAAGGTACATTCTTGAAAACATGACAGCGGCAATCAGAATGAATGCTCCGATATATACAGCAGCCTTTTTAAAGTGAAATGCTATAGAGCTGTAAAGGCTTGTTGAGCTTTGCGTGTGACCGCTTGGAAAAGAGTAGCCTGTCGCAGTGTCCATGACCTGCTCTACCGGCTTAAAGTCCGGGTCGATAACCCACGGTCTTTCGATGCGGAAGTGAATTTTAAGTCCCTGCACGGCAATGCCCGACAGAAAATAGGAGAATGCGATTCGGTAAGCAAGTGTCTTGTTGATGCACCAGTATATTACGGCAAAGAGACTTATAAGCACCAGCTCTTCACCGAAAGAAGTACATATTATGAAGAAGATGTCGAGAAAACCATTGCGGATACTCTCAAGAAAATACAAAAATTCCATATAAACCTCCATGAATTGATTGATAAAGTCAATGATATTAGCTATTAAAGTTCGCTTCCTGCTTATATAAAACCGATGCTTCGCATCTTTATCCGGTATCAGGACTGTACCGCCTTAAGAATCAAAAATCAGATGATTACCTGCCGGCATGATACATCAGCTTTTATGATTCTAAGTGTTTTAGAATAGTTATCATTAATGTGAATAATTAATGTAAGCAATTTAATGTAAGTAATTAATGTAAATATAATAGATTTCTGTATCATTGACATTTAATTAACACAATATTTTCATTATAACATAGTGCAGTTGAAAATAGTAGCTTTTTTTCATGTGTTGATTTTACTCTTTTGATAGCATTATTGACTGCTTTTGGTGAAAATTATGCAAAACTGACAGAAAATGTGGAAACGCTTACATAGTATATGTAAAATCGGACTGCTACTTTCAAAGAAAAATAAACATAAACACCGTGAAAAACAACATAAAAGCAACACAATCAACATATTGTTAAAAAAACTGTGAAAATAATTTAAAAATAATAAAAATAGTACTTGTATATTTTGTATAAATTGTGGTAGTATGTGTATACCGAAATTAGAATTATTACTAATTACTAATCAGAGGGCAGGGTCACACCTGAATAATCATTTATCTTTATATTTTTTGAAGGAGGTCATTTCTTACAATGAAAAAGATGGCAAAGAAAGCTGTTTCTCTTGGTCTTGTAGCAACAATGGCACTCTCTATGACAGCATGTAACAGTGCATCTGACAATGGAAGCACTACTACATCATCTGCTGCAACAGAGTCAACAGCTGCTAATGGTACAGAGACATCAGCACAGGAAGCAACAACTACAGCTACAGAGGGTTACAAGCTTGACAAGATTAAGGTAGTAGTTAACGGTACTCTTACAGCTACAGAGGATAACGGACAGGCAGATTTCGTTAAGCAGTGGGAAGATGCCGTAGGCATTAAGATGGAGATACAGCAGTATGATCACTCAGGTTATACAGATGCTGTAGGACGTCTCTTTGCTTCAGGCGATTACCCTGACGTAATGATCATGAGTGCAGATATGTTCAAGCAGTATGCTACAACAGGTCTTCTTTGGGATATGTCTAAGGCATATGACAATGCGGAGTTCCAGTCAAGAATTACACTTCCGTTAATCAATGAGAACCTTAAGGATTCAGAGGGCCATCTTTACGGATTCGCTCCTACATACGGTAACGGATGTGTTACATATGTTAAGAAGGCTTGGCTTGATAAAGTTGGTTTATCAGCAGATGACATCAAGACATTTGATGATTACTACAATATGTTACTTAAGTTCCACAATGAAGATCCGGATGGAAACGGCATTGATGGCGATACTTATGGTGTAGTTGCTGCAGGTTATATGGGCAACGAGGCTCCATGGATCAACTATATGCCTGAGTTCTGGCAGGACGCTTATCCGGCTATCTACCAGGATGAGACAGGTGCTTGGGTTGACGGCTTCAACACAGACGCTACTAAGGCTGCTATAGAGAGAATTGCTAAGGGTGTTGCTGAGGGCGCTGTCGATCCTGAGTCACTTACAGCTTCCACTAAGATTGCTCGTGAGAAGTGGTTCTCAAATGACCAGACAGGTTCATCAGGTGTATTCACATACTGGGCAGGTTCATGGTATCAGACACTTACAGATAACCTTGTAAAGAACAATGTTGATTCTGAACTCGTTATGCTTAAGCCTATCGCAGAAGTTGGCGCATATATTAACAGAGAAGCTCCTGTTTGGGTAATCATTGATGACGGTGACGGCGATGATTCTCGTGAGCAGGCTATCTTCGATGCATTCATTGAGACAATGATGGATGGTGACAAGGTACAGACACTCTGGACATATGGTGCTGAGGATGTTCACTGGTCAACACATGCTGAGAAATTCACAACTAACGCTGGCACAGATAAGGCTAAGGATTACAGCTATGAGGAAGGTCAGTTCCACTTAAAGCAGTCTCCTAACGATGCTAACAGTGTATGGAAGAAGAACGCTATGGATCCGGCTCTTGTAATTTCTCCTCTTACAAATGGTTATGTAGACATCTCTTCATTAGCTGCAGAAGGAAATCTTTTCTTCACAGAGAATTGCAAGGATGCTCCGGCTTCTCCATCATGTGAGACATACACAGAGCATTCAGGTGATATCTACACAGCACAGCTTGAGTGCATCACTAAGGTTGTTAACGATGGTGTATCTGTAGATGATGCTATGGACGCATACGTTGCAGCAGTTGGTGAGTATGTAGATGCAATTCTTGCAGAGTTAAACGCTCAGTAATATATAATTAGTTTATAGCAAGTGATTGTGCGGCTGCCTTGCTCGAAAGAGCAAGGGAGTCGTTCATTGAGAAAAGGCAGCGTTCTTGGCCGTTCAATTCGGCCTCTAAGTTAACATAAGCAAGAAAGGAATAGAACGGTATGAAAAAACAGGCAGCCACAGTAGGTGGAATTGAGATTCGTAAGAAGCCGCTTAGTCTCCGTATTTGGAATAACAGAGGCTACTATTTAATGTTTTTACCAGTACTGGTATTTTTGATTATAATGTATTATTGGCCTATGCTCGGTGTTCGTTATGCATTCTACGATTATAAGCCGGTAGGAACTCCTGCATATGTTGGATTTAAGCATTTCCAGAAGATGTTTGCAACAAAGGATTTCTGGAGAGCATTCACTAACACACTGGAGCTTAGTATTGTCAGACTGATTATTACTAATGTTTCAGCAGTTATTGTTTCACTTTTCCTTAATGAAATGAAAAATCTGTTTGCAAAGAAGACTTTGCAGACTATTATATACTTACCTCACTTCATGTCATGGGCGGTTGTAGCTTCTATCTTCAGCTTATTCCTCTCACCATCTAGCACAGGTATGATAAACGGACTTTTAAGAGATATAGGTATTCTTGGACCTGATGACAAGAATATTTATTTCCTTGCAAGCAAGGCATGGTGGAGACCAATCTTCTACTTCATTAATATTTGGAAGGAGACAGGTTGGGGAACAATCATCTTCCTTGCAACATTATCCGGTATTAATCCGGAGCTGTATGAAGCTGCCGATATCGATGGTGCATCACGTATGCAGAAGATTCGTTTCGTTACATTACCGGCACTTACTAACACAATTATTACAGTATTAATACTTAACCTTGCTAAGGTTCTCAACATGTTTGAGCCGGTATTCGTACTTTATAACTCAGCTGTATATGATAAATCCGATGTTATCGCAACATATATTTATCGTCAGACCTTCATGAATAAGATGCCTAACTATGGTTATTCTACAGCGGTTGGTCTTTTCAGAAGTTTAGTAGGCTGTGTACTTGTCCTTCTTTGCAACTGGTTAAGCAAGAAGACTCGTGGGCGTGGAATTATATAGGAGGTGTAGAATAATGGCTGATGAAAAATATGTTTACAAAAAACCAAAAAATAAACTACATGTTTTTGATGTAATCAATTATATTGTATTTATTCTTATCGGATTACTTGTTCTTATACCACTATGGAAAGTTATCGTAGATTCATTCAACCAGTATGGTGTATATCAGTTCCGTTTATGGCCTGAGAACTTTACACTTGATGGATACAGAACTATCATTGGTACACAGAAGCTTTACAGACCATTCCTTAACTCCGTTACCACAACATTAATTGGTACATTGTTAGGTCTTACATTATCAACACTCGGTGGTTATGTACTTGTACAGTTTGATATGCCTGGACGTAATATCTTTGCATATATTCTCTTATTTACAATGATCTTCAGTGGTGGTATGATTCCTGAGTACCTCGTTATGAAGAAGATTGGTCTTGTTAACAATATGTGGATTCTCGTATTTAAGCATGGTATGAATGTATATAACCTTGTTCTTATGAGAAACTTCTTCGAGGGTATTCCTGGTGCACTCTTCGAGGCCGCCAAGATTGACGGATGTTCTCCTATGAGAATATTCTTCGGTATTGTGCTTCCTCTTTCTAAGGCAGCACTTGCATCTATCGGACTTATGTTCGCCGTAACTGTATGGAACGATTATTCAACTGTACAGATTTACATTACTGATTCTAATCAGGTTAACTTCCAGTACAAGCTGCGAAGCATGATTATGGATGGTGATACACCTACGACATCATACGATGTATCTCAGAATACGTTGTATAATGCAGGTATTGTAGCTGCTATTCTTCCATTCATGTTATTGTATCCTTTCTTGCAGAAGTACTTTGTAACAGGTGTTAACATTGGAGCCGTTAAGGAGTAATTGACTCTTAAACCAAAAGTCATGTATGGCCTATCAGGGTTGTACATGGCTTTTTTGTGCTTTAGAAAATTTATTGAAAAATTAATGTAAATGTAGTAAAATAATAGTGTAAGTGATACAAAAATACAGTAATTTTGTCAGTATTGTGAGAAAGAACATTATTTTTGACAAGACCTGCATGTAAAATATGAAATGAGGATTAAAATGGCATTATTATCAGAGACACCGCGGATCTTCTGGGCAGGAGACTCAACGGTAAAACAGAATGATTTTACGAGCTATCCACAGTGTGGTATTGGTCAGGGTTTTTCCCTGTTTGTTAAGAAAGAGATACTGATTGTCAATTGCGCTGAGAATGGAAGAAGTACTAAGAGCTTTATTGATGAAGGAAGATTGGATTACATAAGAGAGAATATCCGCAAGGGTGACTTCCTTTTTGTACAGTTCGGGCACAATGATGAGAAGAATGACCCTTTGAGGTATACAGACCCACAGGGATCATTTAAGGAGAACCTGAGGACATTTATAAAGGTGGCACATGATGTCGGTGCATATCCGCTTCTCATAACACCGCTATACAGAAGACTTTTTGAATCTGAGGGAAAGCTTGTTGACAATACGCATCTTACATATCCTCAGGCTATGATTGAAGTGGGGCAGGAGTGTAATGTGCCTGTCATAGATTTATGCACTATGAGCAGAAGAAAGATTGAAAAGACAGGGGATATGGACAGCCGTAAGTGGTTCATGCACCTTGAACCGGGTGAATTTCCTAATTATCCAGAAGGAAAGAAGGACAATACACATCTTCAATATGCCGGGGCAGTCACGTTTGCAGAATTGCTTGCAGCAGGTGTGGCACAGCTTGACAGTCCTTACAGAGATATATTGGTTAACCCTGACGAAGTAAAGGAAGATGCTGCTTTGCTGATAGATTGATACGGGATGCAATATAAGATTCATAAGTCACTGTAAAATAATCATTGTTTATATATGATGTTATACAGTTACCTATATAGGATTCAAGCAGAAAGGAAAATGTTATGACAACAAGTGAAATTATACATGATTTGAATGAGATGCCTGTGGATAATATGGGAGCCGCAGAGGGAGTGATAGTGAGCCGTGCAATATGGGAATATACAGCTCTCAAGGACGGAAATCCTGACAGACAGGAGCTTGGAAAGGCTATTGTTGGTAAAGCCGGACAGATGAAGGATAAGATTGGAGCAGTAAGCGGATGTGAGTATCCGTCAGCCATGAATCTTTTGTATACAGCTTACAATATTACAGGTGATGATGGGTACAAGAATATGATTACTGAGCTTGAAAAGTCACAGGAGTATATGGGGCTTGCATTCGACATGAATTATGAGACGGCTTTTGGAGGCAAGGAGCATTATCATGCAATTACTGTTGAGTTTGCAAAAGTCAAAGACAATGAGCGCGATGATGAGATGCAGGAAGCATTATTTATGCTGTCGCTTGCTGATACGATAGCAGCTATAGCACAGCCGGTATATGAGCTTTACCGCTCATTGGTTGATATGTTCCGCGATGAGTTAAAGAACCTTGTAAGTGCAGCATGGCAGAGAGAAGGAAAGATTCCGGCAGGTGTAGGCGCAGAGCGTGTGAATATATTTGCAGATGCGGAAGCACAGAAAGTAATATCGCTTGCTCTTAGAAAAGCATGTGCGATGAAGGTCGTTCTCTCGGAGAAATATGAAAACTATATAAACGATTGATTAATATTGTACAAGTAATTGTAAAAGGAACATTAGTGTGCAGTTTGCTTTCGGGCGAAAACAAATTGCTCATACAGCAGACGGAAATTATATATGTTTTCGTCTTATCTTCATAACAATTCGCCCGGAAATGAGGATTAATATGGAACTTGAACTTGTTGCTAAGACATCTAGGAATGTCTGCATAGAATTAAAAAATACAGGTATTTTTTATACAGATACACCTAATTATGACATATACATTAATGGCATTTATGTGCATTCAACTAATAAGGTAATCACATCTATTTATGGACTTCTTCCTGACACTGAATATAACATTGAGGTTGTTGAGAGCACAGAAGCAGGAAATCAGAATACAAGAAATGAAGAAAATAAAGGATATATCACTGTTCACACAGATTTTGAGTTTGTGACATTAAATGTCCGTGATTTTGGCGCTTACGGAGACGGCGAGCATGATGATACACTTGCTATCCAGACTGCTATTATGGCTTGCCCGGAAAAAGCGAGAGTGTATGTGCCGGCAGGAGTATATAAGATAACAACACTTTTCTTAAAGAGCAATCTTGTGCTTGACCTTGCAAAGGACGCAGTATTGTCCGCATTTACGCAGAGAGAAAAATTTGGAATACTTCCGGGAATGATACAGAGCTATGATGAGAAGGATGAGTACAACCTCGGAACATGGGAGGGAAATCCGCTTGACTGCTTTACAGGAATAATCACAGGACTTAATGTTGAGAATGTTGTGATTACAGGTGAAGGAACAATTGACGGATGTGCAGGCTTTGACAACTGGTGGAAGGACTGCAAGATAAGAAAGATTGCATGGAGACCAAGACTTGTTTTCATAAGCCATTGCAAGAATGTGACGCTTCACGGAGTCACTGTTACCAATTCGCCATCGTGGACACTTCATCCGTATTTTACAGAGAATATCAGATTTGTTGACCTCAAGGTTATAAATCCTGCAAATTCACATAATACAGATGGTCTTGACCCTGAGTCGTGTACGGGAGTCGAGATTGTCGGTGTATATTTCTCTGTAGGAGATGACTGTATCGCTATCAAATCCGGCAAGATTTATATGGGAAGAAAACATAAAATACCGACCTCTGACATGATTGTACGCCAGTCGTGCATGCGTGACGGACATGGCGCTGTGACTGTCGGAAGTGAGATTGCTGCCGGCGTGAACAATGTCAAGATTACAGACTGCCTTTTCCTCAATACTGACAGAGGTCTCAGAGTCAAGACGAGGAGAGGACGTGGAAAAGATTCGGTTCTCGACAATATTACCTTTGAAAATATTAAGATGGACAATGTCATGACTCCGTTTGTTGTCAACAGCTTCTATTTTTGCGACCCGGATGGCAAGACAGAGTATGTAGGAAGCAGGAATCCGCTTCCTGTTGATGACAGAACGCCAAGAATTGACAGATTGACATTCCGCAATATAGAATGCCATAACTGCCATGTAGCCGGTGCATATATATATGGACTTCCGGAGCAGAAGATTGCCGAAGTGACGATGGAGAACGTGCATATCGACTATGCGGAGGATGCTAAGTCGGGAGTTGCGGCAATGATGCTTGGCTGTGATGCATCGAGCAGAAGAGGAATAGTGGCAGCTAATGTCAAAAAACTAACACTTATCAATGTGTCAATAAACGGTGCTGACGGAGAGCCATACGAACTTATAAATGTTGATTCCGTTGTGAGCAAATAAGTAAAAGTGTAACTACCTAGAACATCACCTTGCATATCAGAAGATTGCTGCTTACATGCATGATGCATCAGCTTTCCTGGTTCTAAGTTGTGCTCTGTGTTGCTGCTAATGAACAATAGTTATATTGAAATTGTGTTTATTTATAAGAATACTTAGACTAAGAAAAATGAGAATATGCGAATCCTGCCTGCATAGGTGTGGATTCGCATGATTATTTTAATTTGATAGGGAGTCAGAAGCAGGAATGAATAAGGAACTTCTAGATATACTGAGGAGAATTACTCCGGAAGAGCAGGAGATATTATCCGGCAAGAAAATAAGCAAAGACAGATATTCTTCCACAGGAGAATTTACCATCCGAGGTGAAAAGATGCTTGATAAGGGCAGCCTCATAAATATTCGGACACATACAAGGTTCATTGCGTTTCCTAAGCATAGGCATGACTATATAGAGATTATATATATGTGCAGCGGAAGCACAACTCATATTATCAATAATGATACTAAGATTGTGCTAGAACAGGGCAACCTTCTGTTTTTGAATCAATTCTCATATCATGAAATACTTCCTGCGGGAGAAAATGATATTGCAGTGAATTTTATCGTGCGCCCGGAATTTTTTGATGTGGCATTTGACATGATGGAGGAAGAAAATGTACTGAGAAAATTTATTGTCAGCACATTGTGCAACAATACTGATGAGGCAGCTTACCTGCATTTCAATGTTGCGGATATTCTGCCGATACAGAATCTTGTTGAAAATATGGTATGGTCGCTTGTCAATAAGCAGAGCAACAACAGACGTATCAACCAGACTACGATGGGACTGTTGTTTTTGCAGCTCATGAACTATGTCGATAAGCTTGAGGAGGATGGAAATGAAGTGGATTTTGGCAGTGAAAACAGAATTTCCTTCGCAACGCTTAAATATGTTGAGGAGAATTATAAGGATGGTTCCCTTGCAGAGCTTGCAAAGATTCTCAATATGTCGATATTCTCGCTTTCACGTCATATCAAGCAGGCAACCGGGTATAATTTTAAGGAGTTGCTGCAGATTAAAAGATTCAATAAATCGGTGCAGCTTCTTGTAGAGACGACACTTCCTATAGCAGATATCATTGCAGCTGTGGGGTATGACAACACAAGTTATTTTTTTAGAGTCTTTAAAGAAAAGTACGGATGCAGCCCAAAACATTACAGGGATGAACACTGCAAATAAGGACGTATTTTTGACCAAGGTACGTCCTTTTATTGTGCCTTTTTTTGGGCTATACTGGTAACAGTTAAAGCGGCAGGGCTGACCTGTGAAACGCAGGAAGAAAAGGAGATTATTATGGGTAATTACTATCTTGCTGTTGATATTGGGGCATCAAGCGGAAGACATATTCTCGGACATGTTGAGAACGGAAAGATTACTTATGAAGAGGTATATCGTTTCGAGAACAACCTTGAGAGGAGAGATGGACATCTTTGCTGGAATATTGACAGACTGTTCAATGAGATTGTAAATGGTATTGCAAAATGTAAGGAGATAGGCAAGCTTCCGGTATCCATGGGTATTGATACATGGGGAGTTGACTTCGTGCTTCTTGATGAGAACGACAATGTTTTAGGTGATACGGTAGCTTATAGAGATTCAAGAACCGAAGGTATTGATAAGGAGCTTTATAAGATTATACCGGAGAAGGAGCTATATGCCAGAACAGGTATCCAGAAAGCCTTGTTTAATTCAGTATATCAGCTATATGCGATTAAGAAGGAGCATCCGGAGTACATCAAGAGTGCTAAGAGCTTTCTCATGATTCCTGAATATTTCAATTTCCTTTTGACAGGAGTTAAGAAAAATGAGTACACCAATGCAACTACAGGACAGCTTGTCAATGCTGTTACGAAGGATTGGGATTATGAGATAATAGACCGTCTTGGCTACAACAGAGAGATGTTTGGACAGCTTAATCTTCCTAAGACATCTGTCGGAACACTCAGGAAGGAGATAATAGACAAGGTTGGCTATGATATGGAGGTTATCCTTCCTGCAACTCATGATACCGGTTCGGCGGTAATGGCTGTACCTGCAAATGACGATGATTTCATATACTTAAGCTCAGGCACATGGTCACTCATGGGAATTGAGAGAAAGGAAGCTGACTGTTCTGAAAAGAGCTGTGAGTACAACTTTACAAATGAGGGCGGTTACGATTACCGTTTCAGATATTTGAAGAATATTATGGGTCTTTGGATGATTCAGTCTGTCAGAAGAGAGCAGCCTGTGAAGCTTCCGTTTCAGGAGCTTATAGCTATGGCGCAGAAGGAAGAGACCTTTAAATCAACAGTCAATGTAAATGACCAGTCATTTCTTGCACCTGAGAGCATGACAGAAGCTATCAAGACATATTGCAGGAATACTAATCAGGCTGTTCCTGAGAATCTAGGACAGGTGTTACAGTGTATCTACAATTCACTTGCCGACAGCTATGCGCAGACAGTGAAGCAGATTGAGGAGATTACAGGAAGAACATATAAGAGACTTCATATTGTCGGCGGAGGCTGTCAGGATCAGTATCTTAATAAAAAGACAATGGAAGCTACAGGCAAGGAAGTATATGCAGGTCCAGTTGAAGGAACGGCACTTGGAAATCTGATGGCGCAGATGATTAAGGGCGGCGAGTTTGCTACACTTGAGGCTGCACGAAGCAGTGTTGCAGAATCCTTTGATATTAAGAAAGTAGATTAACAGGCTGCATTAATATACTAAAAAAGCAGACCGACAGGCTGTATTGATAAAAGATAAAACCATTATACTTATGCGATGAGAGTGAACTCTTTTGTCCGGTGTTTGTTACATGGCAAGTACCAGATAGAGAAGCAAAGCACCGATTTTATATGAGCAGGAAATGGAAGCAGATTGCAAATATCATTGACAAATCTTCATTATTGGTAGACTTTGTCATAAACAGCAGCTATAAGTAAATATATGCACACGATGGGATGGTTAAATCTCATAGTAAAAAAGCAGGATGATATTGAAAATGCCACAAAAAAGGCATTAATCATTAGATATAATTTAAGAAAGGTGGATTTTAAAAATGTACGATGTAGAAAAGGGTTATCAGATGGCGAAGGATTTCTATGCTCAGTATGGCGTAGATGTTGACAAGGCAATTGAGATTGCTGACAGAGTTCCGATTTCAATGCACTGCTGGCAGGGTGATGATGTAGCAGGTCTTGAGAAGAAGGGTGATGACGCTCTTACAGGCGGTATTCAGGCTACAGGTAATTATCCTGGAAAGGCAAGAAATGCAGAAGAGTTAAGACAGGACATCGAGGAGGCTATGAAGTTCATTCCTGGCGAGTTAAAGCTTAACCTTCATGCAAGCTACTTAGAGGCAGATACATTCGTTGACAGAGATGCTATTGAGCCAAAGCATTTTGATAAGTGGGTAGACTGGGCAAATGAGCATAGCATCGGTCTTGATTTCAATCCTACATATTTTTCACATCCAAAGAGCTCTAATGGTACACTTTCATCAGCAGATGAGGATGTTCGTAAGTTCTGGATTGAGCATGGTATCAGAAGCCGTAAGATTGGTGAATATTTCTATGAAAAGACAGGCAAGGTCTGCGTGATTAACCACTGGACACCGGATGGTGATAAGGAGGTTCCTGTTGATACACTTTCCCCTAGACTCAGACTTAAGGACAGCTACGATAAGATTTTTGAGGCTACTAAGGATGTCAAGGGCGTTATGGATGGAATTGAGTCTAAGGTATTCGGTATTGGTCTTGAGAGCTATACTGTGGGTTCACATGAGTTCTGCATGGGCTATGTAATGAATGCTAAGAGCGACCATATCATGATGACACTCGATACAGGTCATTATCATCCGACAGAGGTTGTATCTGCTAAGCTTTCAGGTGTATATACCTTTGCAGATCATGCACTTTTACATGTATCACGTCCGGTACGTTGGGATTCTGACCATGTAGTAAGCTTTGATGATGAGACAAGAGCAATCATGGAGGAGCTTGTACGCATGGGCAAGCTTGAGGATACATACATTGCAACAGATTTCTTCGATGCTTCAATTAATCGTATTGCAGCATGGGTAATCGGTATCCGCAATACAAGAAAGGCTATGCTTGCAGCACTCTTACAGCCGGTTGACACAATGAAGAAGATTGAAAAGGACGGCGATGTGAGCGGAAGACTTGCATATAAGGAAGAGTTCAAGGCAGCTCCGTTTGCACTTGTATGGGATTACTACTGTGCTAAGAAGGGTGCAGGCACAGGTCTTACATGGTTAGACGATGTACGTGCTTACGAGAAGGATGTTCTTTCTAAGAGACAGTAATTAATAAAAATTTCATTCTGATTATACTAATCCTCCTTTTGCTAGATTGTGCAGAAGGAGGATTTTTGTATAATAGGGTTCGTGGGGCAAAGTTGCTGATTTAGTCTATGAGTATATATGATTTAGTCTATGAGTGTATAACTTGTTATACACGGTTAAGTTTACAAGACGTGTTCTGAATTAAGTTCACATGGCATGTTCTGCCACCTGAATCATAATAGAAAATTTGTTGAAATTTTATATTATATATATAAAAGTTATTCTGGCAGGAATGTACTGCGGCAGAACGGAATTATGTTGTCTAGGAGATTTGCCACAGGCGGAGAATACTGCAAAGTAGGAATCATTTTTATAAGTTTATATGTCAAAGTGAGCCCATTTGGTATGTGAAAGTATACTAATTTAAATTATGTATACCAAATATATCAGATATATTTGATATACTGGATATTCTGATACATCAGATGTACTGGATATTCTGACATTTTGTATATTTTGATACATTGTGTGAATTGAGATGTTTTGTGGATTCTTGCAAATGAATTTAAGTAAATGGATTACGGTGGATATCTCTGCGTATTTTTCATTGAAAATGCTATACATTCTCTTATGCGTTTGCTGTTATGAGTAAAAAAGACATATGGTATATAGATTTTAAGTGGTATATAGATATGAAGTATTATGTGGATTTTAAATAGTATATAGATACGAAATATTATGCGGATTTTAAATGGTATATACATATGAAATAGTATATAGAAATCAAAAATTCATTAAATTCTGAAAAATCAAACAATTAAGATGAAAATTTATCAAAAACTAACTTTAATTTTGACCTTTACAAAATTTAAATAGTGTGGTAGTATAACCCAAGCCTTAAAACAAAGGGCAATCCGTTTTATATGACGCAATCTAATGAATTGTAAACATTTTTTTGAAAAAAGAAAAAATTCGATAAAAAGCTGTTGACAATCCACCATGGGCATGTTATTATACAGAACGTCCTTGCGAGAGGATAGCAAAGTTGAGAATACAATATATGATTTCAGACCAATGCTTCGGTTACAGAAATGCATATCCGGGCATTACAACAGTTTAGAGCTTGGAAACAGCATCACAGTGATGGCTTGAAAAATGAAGAGCGGTACAGCTGTTTGAAAAAAGTTTTGAAAGAAAAATAAAAAAGTTCTTGACAGATAAAACGGTTTATGATAATATAAACAAGCTGTCGCTGATGCGGACGACAAAGTCTTTCAGAAAACGACAGAGTTCTTTGATAACTGAACAGTAAAACAACCCTGAAAATTCTAACGGGTTTCGAAGTGGTTTCTGCTTTGAAAACCTGAGAATATTCAGAAACGAACAAAAACCTTGAACCAAGAATCGAAAGATTCTTGCAAGCGAAAATCTGAAAAGATTTTCGCATGGTAAATTTTTAACGGAGAACGAAAGAAACTTCAAAGACGAGAATCCTTCGGATTATCGTCAGAAGGCCAGAGTAGTTCTGACGGAATTAAACTTTTATATGAGAGTTTGATCCTGGCTCAGGATGAACGCTGGCGGCGTGCTTAACACATGC
>OGOW01000487.1_pt1 | contig 45839 bp, 45 predicted proteins | sample 1552781 | NCBI WGS metagenome assembly OGOW01 (sample SAMEA2580145, study PRJEB22360) | human gut metagenome | biome: human gut; feature: human-associated habitat; material: faeces | place: Denmark | collected 2008/2010
TACTTCACTGGAAAAGTCAATGATTCAAATTAAATTCCGAAAAACAATGTTTTCGAGGGTGACAAGAGGAAAGCCTTCTCAGGTTCTGTCGTATCTTAAATAGCTTTCTCATACAGCTTAAACCAATCTAGCCCATAGTTACCTAATCCCAAGTCTACGGTATCAATATATTCAAAACCGCATTTCTCATATAGAGAGATAGCCGGAAGATTCTTTTCATAGACATCCAATCGAATGGATTTTACACCTGATTGTTGAGCCAATTCAAATGAGTAATCCATTAAAGCCCGACCAATACCCATTTTCAGGAATGAAGGATGCACAACAAAAGTACGTATTACAAAAATATGGCTGTAGTCTGTATCGACCTTCCACCTTGCATTATTATAGGCTTCTTCTGGCTGGTGGTCTAAGATAATAGAACCGACAATCTTTTCGTCATACCTGACAACGTAAAGAGTATTATTCTGTATTCCATCGACTGCACATTCACGAACAGGATAAATACCTTTTATCCATCCGGGATAATTGGTGGTAGCTGCCAGATAATCATTCAAATCATCATATAGCTTTTCTAACTCGTCAATATCGGCAGGCGTGCCGGATTCTATTACAAACTTCATGATTACAAATGTTTGGGATGCAAAGGTATAATTTCCACCTCAATAAAAGAGATTTCTTTTAAAGATAGTGGAAATCATACTCTTTAGTTAGTTATTCCTTCCAGCTTTCAAAATAGTGCTTTTGAAGCAGTTTATCAATATCACTTTGCCGATAGATGATTTTACCTTTTATCTGGATAAATGGTATTAATCCCGTATCTCGCCATTCTTGCAGAGTTCGCAGACTGACATTCAGTTTTTTAGAAACCTCATGATTGGAAAGAAAACGTTCTCCGTTCAGGTGAGGTTTATAGTGCTTGACAATTGATTCAATACCGTTCAGCATTGAATCGAGCGAAGAAATAAACTCTTTGACTTGTGGTGCATCTTTATTTATTAATTCCATGATTGAAAAATTGTTTTATTGAAATATTGATTTCAAGATTACTAAATGGCTAATCAGTTGAACGATTAGCTAGTTGATTGATTAGTTACGCAGATAGTCACCTAATGATGAAAGGTTAAGCACATCTTTCACTGGATCATAATCTATATAAATCCGTTTAGGTGCAGGAACAATAAAATACAGACTACCTTCTTTCTGTATTTCATAAGTAGCGGGTGAAGCTTGTTTGGTAGTTTCCGATACATATATAATAGAGAGAAGATAATCTTTGTCGTTCCGATAAATGATAACCGTGGGATTCAGATTAACGCTTTCCCATGTGCCAACAATGGAAAACAGGTTGAAGGACGGATAATCTTCTTTAGTTCTTTTCATAAAGCGTAATTTGTTTGAGTGATTGATTTTGTGTTTCACTGTCCGCAATAATTCTTTCAATATCGGAAGACTTATAATAAATCTTGCTCCCGATTTGAGAATAAGCCAATCTTCCACTACTTCGGTAATATTGCAGTGTACGTTTACTAAAGCCCAACAACAGACACACTTCCTGACTATCCAGCCAATTTTCTACTTTTTGAGTATGAGTGCTACACAAACTCTCTATCCGTTTCGCAAACTCCGTGAACCTCTCGCAGATATACGAAAAGGTTCTCTTTTCAATGGTTACTACTTCCATACTTTTAATTTTTAATGGTTTATAAAACGTGTTGATTCTATTTCACCAGCAAATGAAAGAAGAATCAAGAGCCGTTTTCTAAACTGTCTAAGGATGGCATAGTAAGTTCAGCATTGGCTTGATAGCAAAAAACTTTCTACCACTGCAAATTTACCAAGCATATTATTTGCATGTTTCCGATAAGTAACATATATTTGTTTCCAAATAGTAACAATGCGTAAAATGAAAGGAAAAAGCATAACAGGAGAAAGAGATCGGGAAGCTACCGAAAAGCGGTTGCTAGATACTATCGGTAAAATGATTGCCGAAGATGGCTTCGAGAAAATCGGCATTAACGCTATAGCTACCCAATCAGGTGTTTCAAAGATATTGATATACCGTTATTTTGGTTCGGTAGAGGGACTTATGGCTACTTACATACGGCAACATGATTTTTGGCTCAATTTCCCACTTGAATATCCCAGTCGTGAAAAACTACCTGCATTCGTGAAAAGTATGTTTCAAGGACAGATTGAGCAATTAAGGAATAATCCTACTTTGAAAAGGCTTTATCGCTGGGAATTATCTTGCAATAATGATATGATTGTAAAGCTAAGAGAGCAACGGGAAAAAGTAGGAATAGACCTTGTAAAGAAAGTAAGCGAACTAACAGGACATCCCCAAAAGGAAATTGCAGCAATAGCCTCTATACTGACAGCATCAATTACTTATCTGGTGATGCTGGAAGATTTTTGTCCGGTTTACAATGGTATTCCTCTGAATGAGAATTCAGGATGGGAACAGATAAACCAAGGAATTGAAATTTTAATAAATAAGGTATTTCAAGATGAAAACTGATTTCATACAAATAGCCAGTTATGCTTCTAAGGCTCCTTCGGGACATAACACACAGCCTTGGAAGTTTCACATTACGGACGGTACTATTACGGTTCTCCCCAACTTAGAGGTAGCGTTACCTGTCGTTGATAGAAACAATCGTGAGTTATTTATTAGCTTAGGCTGTGCTGTTGAAAACTTATGCATCGCTGCCAGCTATTTTGGTTACACTACCCATATAATAGAATATAGTATAGAAGCGATTATTCTTGGATTAACGAAAAATGACCTCACAATTAAAGATCCCCTATTCCATCAAATTGAGAAACGACAGACAAACCGCAATATCTATAATGGCAATAAAATATCAGATGGAATTCTGCAACAACTTCAATCCATTCCAAAAGAAAATGGTATTCAATTCTACTTTACTGAAATAAATACGCCATTTGCAAATACAATAACCCAATACATAATGAAAGGGAATGAAATTCAAATGGCTGATATTGCTTTCAAGAATGAATTGCTTTCGTGGATGAGGTTTAATAAAAAACAAGTTGAGGCTACACATAACGGGCTAAGTTATTTGGTTTTCGGAAATCCACCACTTCCTAGAATATTAGCACGTCCCATAGTTAGCTTATTCTTAAAACCTAATGCACAAAACAAATCGGATAGAAAGAAAATAGATTCTTCCTCGCATTTTGTTGTATGCACCACACAACGAGATACAATCGAAGAGTGGATTAACTTGGGGCGAACACTCCAACGCTTTCTGTTAAAAGTAACTGAGATCGGGATTTCTTATGCTTTTTTGAATCAGCCGTGCGAAGTTGCGGCATTAGCTTTTGACTTACGAGAGAAATTACCTGTCAATAAGGAACACCCAACATTAATAATGAGAATTGGTTATGCAAAGCAAATCCCTTATTCTCCCCGTAAAAAGATTGAAACATTACTAGTCTAATATTTTTTTGCTTATCATGTTCCCGATTAGTAACAATAGTAAAATAACAATTTAATAAAACTAACATGAAGAAAATGGGATTGACATTAATTTATTTATGGCTTGTCAGCCTTTGTTCCTGCCAACAGGAATTGATTGAGTATGAGAAAGGAGACGTGAAAGTATGCATGGAACAGGGTGAACAATGGCTGCATGACTTTCCTTTATTCTTAGGTATCAACAAAAAGAACCCACCTCAAATTGCTGTCTGGTTGGAAGATACACAAGGGAATTATCTTTCAACAGTTTATGTAACTCACAAGATTGCGACCCAATCATGGCAAGCATCGGGAGGAAACCGACGGAAAGAAGCTCTGCCTCATTGGTGTTATTCACGTGGGATAAAATACGATGATGGACTTTATTTGCCTACAAAGAAAGAGCCATTAACAGATGGTATATCAGGAGCAACCCCACATGGAAGTTTTGATATCAAATTAAGTCCGACAACAGCACTAAAGACATTTGTAGTAAAAATAGAAATAAATCATTCCACAGATTTCAATGAAGCCTTCCCTAAATCAGCCAAAGAAGGAGAAGCCAACTATTCTGGAGGTAAAGAAGGAAGCGGACAACCTGCAATCGTATACGCTGCCAATGTAGATTTATCGTCAGGCGAAAAATCATTTGAAGCAAATCTGGTGGGGCATAGTAGTCCTAATGGCAGTTCCGGAGAAGTCAGTAAAGATACATCGGGGCTGACAACTGCTTTACAGATCGTAAAACGTATAACTGTAATTATCCAATGAAAAAGATTATTCTGCTTATTATAGTAAGTTACACTGTTGTAATGGCAACAGCACAACAGACAGAACGCTTCACTTTTGCCACAAGTGTAGGGACAGGGATTGACATGAACGAGCCATCAGCCACTCCGTTTACGTGGCAAGCTCTAGGCTATTATGCAATCAACAAACGGTTCTCGGTCGGCATTGGTACAGGATTATCAATTTATGAAAAAGCTCTGATTCCGCTATTTGCCGATGCAAAATTTTTAATCACAAAGCCTAGAAAATTCACTCCTTATATAGAATGTGGTGTTGGATATAGTTTTGCACCGGATAAAAATGCTAATGGAAGTTTTTATTTGAATCCGTCTGTCGGGATAGAATATTCAATCTGTGAAAGTAAGAAGTTATTCTTGGCTTTAGGATATGAATCCCAGAAACTTGAACGACTGAAAACGCAAAAGCAATCATTGTTTACAGCCGAGTTTGCAGAGAAGCTAAGCCATAATGCTATTTCAATAAAGATTGGATTCATCTTTTAAAGACATACAGAAATCATTCAGCAACATGTAACAGACTTTAGTCTGATTATTAATACTCATTAATTATTAAACACTTCATGCCTATGAATGATTTATCAAAAACGAGGATTATCATCTTATTGACTGATTCCTCACAAAAAGTAACTGACACAGAAATGCAAGACGCTTATGACGAATTTATCAGGTGCATAGCAACAATTGGCAATTCAAAAGATAACTCCAACATCTTTCGGATGCTGAATCTCACTCGTATTGAGATAGCACCCTTAAAAGAGCTATATCAGTGCGAGCAGGGGGAAAAATGCGCTTAAAAATTCTTATCTGCATAAAGTGCTAGCTATTATCAATGTAGAATTAGAACTATTAAGTCTAAAAATTAAGCATCCTGAATCATTTGTTTCACCTATCTCACCAACATCCGAATCAGATCTATACGTAATCCCTAAGTCAAAGGACTTGGGGATTATTGGTATTGCTGAAATAGTAATAGGGTTATCTTTTTTAGGCGAAGTAGTCGGAAAAGACGGAAAGCCCGTCCCATTAGTTCGTTTAGCTCACGGTTTTGAAGTCCTTTTCAATTTAAAATTTGGAAGTATATACGATAAACTGGATGCTATTTTTATGCGTAAACCATTCAATCTGACCAAAACATTAGATGCTTTAAAGAATGCAATTAACAAAGAAGCCCGTAAACGAACTAATAAACATTAAGCAAAATGGTTTTATAATTCTCTCATTTACAACTATTTGAATTCTATTTTCAGGGGAGTAGGTAACTACTCCTCTTTTTCTGATTCTCCATTCTGCCGATTTTTGCATCATCAATCGATTGACATTCATAATGTATCACCAAAAAATGAAGCAAAATGTATATAGACAACGAAAACTTTGAGAAATGGATGGAGAAGCTATCCAAGAAACTCACTGAAATAGGGAAAGACTTAAAATCCCTAATCAATACCGATAAAGTATTAGATGATAATGAAAAGATACTCGATAATCAGGATTTAGCCTTTCTTCTGAAAGTATCTTTCCGAACTCTTCAACGTTATAGGGTAAGCGGGCTACTACCTTTCTTTACCATCGGAAAGAAAACTTATTACCGTGCTGGTGATATTCGATCTTTTGTTCGTGAACGTGCCGATTCTCAAACCTACAAACAGTTTGAAAAAGCTAATCAATTAGAGAATCAGCCGTGAAAGCAAAAGGTAGCAAATTTAGGAATGAAGCATTACTGCTCCTTCCTTGTACTATCACCCCAATTTAGCAGAAACAGCTACGCCTTTCGGCTTTGCTCGTTTCGTTAAATTGAGCAAGAGGGAACTGGACAAGTCCTGTTCTTCCCTCTTGCTCTGCGAGGCAAAGCCTCCGGCTTTAGCGTGTTACAAGAACACGCTGTAATGACACCTGTAATAAGTATTTTCTTTGCAACGCTTATTATCAGGTATTTATCTATTCATATTTCTATAAAAAAGTAATTATCATGCCAAATAGCAGTCGGAAAACGATATTCACTACCATTTCCATTGACAAGGAAACGGCAGCTTTGGTAGAGAAGATATGCAAACGCTATTCACTGAAAAAGAGTGAAGTTGTAAAACTGGCGTTCGGGTATATAGATAAGGCACATATCAACCCATCCGAAACACCTGAATCCGTAAAATCAGAACTGGCGAAAATAAATAAGAGACAGGATGATATTATCCGGTTCATCCGTCACTACGAGGAAGAACAACTGAATCCCATGATACGAGCTACAAATTCTATTGCTTTGCGCTTCGATGCTATCGGCAAAACTTTGGAAACTCTTATTCTCTCTCAACTGGAAGCCAGTCAGGAGAGACAAACAGTCGTACTCAAAAAGTTAAGTGAACAGTTCTGTAATCATGCTGATGTGATAAACAATCAGTCCAAACAGATAAATGCACTTTATCAAATACACCAACGGGACTATAAAAAACTACTCCACCTGATACAACTCTATTCAGAACTTTCCGCTTGTGGCGTGATGGATAGCAAAAGAAAAGAGAGCCTGAAAGCAGAAATCAACAATCTGATAAGTGCATAAGATTATGCACATAGACTTTGCCCCGCCATCAAACGGAACATATAATAATGCTGGAAGTTGCCGTCAGTTAGCTAATTACCTCGAACATGAAGATTTAGAACGGATGGGAAAGGGTATTTATACTGAAGGCTTTTTCAATCTGACAGAGGATAACATCTATAAATCAAAGGTTATAAAAGATATAGATAGTAACATCGGACAACTCCTAAAAACGGATGCTAAGTTTTATGCTATTCATGTCAGTCCATCGGAAAAAGAACTCCGAGCGATGGGTAATACGGAACAGGAACAAGCCGAAGCAATGAAGCGATATATCCGTGAAGTGTTTATTCCTGAATATGCCAAGAACTTCAACAAAGAACTATCTACATCGAATATAAAGTTCTATGGCAAAATTCATTTTGACCGCAGTCGTTCAGATAATGAACTGAATATGCACTGTCATTTGATTGTGAGCCGCAAAGACCAATCTAATAAGAAAAAGCTATCTCCACTTACTAACCATAAGAATACCAATAATGGAATTATCAAAGGCGGTTTCGACCGTGTAAACTTGTTCCGACAAGTAGAACAAGGATTTGATAAACTATTTAACTATAATCGACAACGAAAAGAATCATTTGATTACCAGAATATTATGAAAAACAGTTCTGTATCTAAACAGATTAAACTACAGGAACTAGAAATTCAATATAGTAAAAGAAAAAAAGAAATTAATCAAGATTGTAATCATGAAAACTGGCTTGTCATCAATCCAGAAAACATGAAAGCAAACAACCAAGTTTCCAATATAGCTATTAATATAGTCACTAAAGGAGAAAACAATGCATTTTTCAATCCATCTTTTAATCAGGGAGACAACCAAACATTCGGTTCATTTATTTCTTTTGCTCCATCAGGGATAAACAATGCGCCTAATTATATATCAGAGAACTTACCAACCAAAAACAAAAAGAAAAAAAAGAAATCCCATAGAAAATGAAACTAAATCTTATGCTTTCTACATTTTTATTTATATATAAAGCGTATTATTTCATTTTTTTTTATCTTTGTGGTTATAAGTACAATATCATGAGAACTACTAAATTAGCAGAAGAGTTTATTAAAACCTTCAACATACATAAGATAATTGAAGAAAAACCTAAATCTGGTCAGAAGCAGGTATATATTGTGGAAATAGATGGCTCTATTTTCGCCCTTAAAATTATACCTACAGCAGATGAAAGAATAACGAGAGAATTGAATATTTATGAACGTTTCAAGGATAACTCTGGAATACCGAATGTTATCAATGTGCAAACATATGGAGATGAGCTTGTTGTCATTGAAGAATTTATTGAAGGAGATGATTTAAGCCACATAGCTTCACAGTATATAAACAATTCTAATAAGACACGATATTTAATTGCTGATATAGCTCACATATTAGCTCCTGTATGGAATAATAGATGTATTCATAGAGATTTAAAACCACAGAATATCATCATCAAAAATGATGGTCATCCAGTTGTACTAGATTTCGGTATCGCTAGAGACTTAGACGATGAAACTATAACTCCAACAGGTTTCCAACCTTTTACTTGGACTTTCGGAAGTCCAGAACAATATTTTTTTAGAAAAGATCAAATTTCATATCGAACTGATTTTTTCTGTTTAGGGATTATTGCATATTACTTATATACAGGTAATCTACCATTTGGAAGGTCAAGATCTGCCGTAGCTGAAAGTTTTATGCAGCCACAAAAAATTTATGATGTACATAATGAAGAAATGAATATATTTTTGAATGCAGTTTTAAAATATAGTGTTGCAGAGCGACCAAGAACCGTTGAACAATTTATTAAATTACTAAGTGTATGAAAATAGTACAGATATTGGGACACAATCCAAATTGGAATGTTGAAGCCTTCACTCAACAGGGTATTGGAGATGAATTTCTTATCACAGCAATCTCTTTTGGAAATAAGTTTGTAAACAATAAGAGAGTTGCTCCCATATTGGATAAATCAATGTTAGATCTTCAGTTTTATGGTCAAAAAAATAGTGGACATTTATCAAAAGGGAAATTGTCAGATTTCGATTTCCATCCTGCAAGATTCTTAAATGACGATGAGGCTACGAATATACGAATTAATAGTTGCATAGAAAAAGCTATTGAATATCAAGTATCATTAGGCTTCAAGAAAGTAATAATCCCCCATTATTATGAAGATAATTATATAGCTGGAATTATTTCTACTATAAAATTTGCAAATAAATACCTCAAAAGTAATAAACAAGATGGGATAGAATATTTTATGACTCTCCCATTAGCTTATGATATTATTCGCAATCAGGACAATGTTGAGGATTTGTTATTGGAGTTAACTGACATGAGTATTATTTTTGACGGTTATTTTGTTGTTTGTGAGAATAAGCCAGAACAAGGTCACAAAATCTCAAACGATATAAAACTTATAACAAATTTATCTAAAGTTTTAAGAGTATTGAAATATCAAGGATTTAAAACCATATATGGATATGCTAATTGGGATGCAATATTCTTTCTAGCTCAAACAGATATTGATTATATCACAATTGGCACTTATGAAAATTTGAGAAATTTTTCCATAAAAAGATTCACAGAGGATATTTCAGGAGGCGCTTCTGAAGGATATTATTTTTCCGAAAAACTTCTGAATATGATACGGGCAAAAGATTTAATAAACATTCGCGCTAATGGTATGCTAGATACAATTAAAAATGAGTATAATATATTCTCGGATATGATATTAAAAGAAAACTACATTTGGAATATACACAAACCAGATGTGAACAAAAACTATCTTTTATCAATATCTTCTCTATTAAAGAAAATTTCCACGGTACACAATATAAAAGATAGGATAATATATGTTCTATTTTTAATTCAGGAAGCTATCGATAATTACCAACATCTTGATGATAATTATGTAGTACTACAAAGTGAAGGTAGAAACTACCATCTAAATACTTGGTTAATGTATTTACTAAAAACAATCCAAATGAAACCTGATGAATTTTATACCATATATAGAAAATATAAAGAAAATCATTGAAACATAACAACTTCCGACAATAGCATTTGCATAGTTGGATCAAGTGGCTTTTGTTTTTTGGGGTGATAATATTTTTTTATTACCCCATCTATGGATATAGTCAATAACCCAACATTTAATTTCTCAAATAGTGGTAAATTTTCTATAGCAGCTTTAGAATGAGCCTCATCCAATACAACATATGAGTAATCCGCAAACCATTTATATCTATAAGCTTGCATCAGTGCTTTTTTCCAATGTCTTAACTTAGCTTCAAATGCTATATTCTTTTTAAAAGACAACTCGTATTTATTACTAAATACATAATATGAATCCATTCTCTTTATAAAACTATATTCAATAAGTTTTTCTAAAGATTTAGCAATTTCTTGCTTCTTAATTCCTGTTATAGTTTTAACAATATCCAAAGAAACCTTTTTCTTGTTTTTTACAATTTGATATACATTTATATCAATAGAAGTCAGCCTTTCTCTCTGGACTATCTCTGCTGAATCTTTAAGTTCTGTAACAACTAAATCTGCAATGCCAAAACCTAAGCTAACTTCCTCTAAAACTCTTTTATTGGCAATATTAAATTTGCTAGAAAAAGATATTTTAAATAAATCTACTAACTCTTGTTCTGTACTAAAGCCCATTTCTCCTTATTATTATATACGTTGAATCGTCTCTGTTTTTATTTGTTTGTAATCTGTTAATAGCATTTACAATGTTCTTATTACGCTTATATTGGAAAATCATAAAATACTTTTTTATATCCTCTTCCATAAGGCTGTAAAACCCATCAGAGCATATTAAAAAATTTTGAGTTATATCTATCTCTTTTTGAGTTATATCATCTAACATCAATTCTTCTAAACCTATATATTTAGTTAGTATACGACTATTTCCAGACAAATTATCATCTACAGTCAATGGCTCCAAGAAATAATTTGAAAAGGAATAAATTCTAGAATCTCCAACATTAACAATAAAAGCTTTATGTAAATTAGAATGAAGTAATAACGCACTACACGTAGTTTTTCCATCTATGGAAGAAGATAAAGAAGATAAATGCATATCATATATTAATCGATCTAATTTAACCTCAGAATTAATATATAAATTATAATTTTTATCCAAGTAATATTTACAATACTGAATATAGTCGATACTCTTTTTCAGTGAACTAACGCCATCAAATAGAATGAAAAGACTATAAGTATCAGTATGCATAAACCAAATATCATCTTGATTCTGCAACCGTGCGATTCCTTTTAAGGAATTGCATATAATAGTTCTATTTTTATCATTCTCTATCATACAAACAAACTTTCTTGTGGTTACAAAGTTACATTTTTTTGTGGAAAAACCTCTAGTCTTACCAATAAAAAGGATTTCATAACTGATAAACAGCATATTACAATCACTGTTGGTCTCCTTGTTTATAACAAAAATACAATACGTATGTTTATAAACCTGCCACAAGTTTGCCTTTATAAATCTAAATTTATATATTTGTATCGCTTAATAGCAAGCAAAACGATAAAACATAATCGTGTGCTAAATCATGTGGATTTCCAAATGGAAGAAACTATAAAACGGTGATAATCAACAGAGAGAAGATAATAGTTCTCTTGCTGGTGGCACCACTTCAAAATAAAAAACGTTGTGAATCATCTTTCGCAACGTTTTTTATTTATCTCCACAAACTATATTGGTAACCTTTTTATGGTTCAAACTAGTACTTCAACAAAGTAGAAAATCCCGTAATAACCGAACTGAACTAAAGACATAACCTGAATTATATTTTTCTAACTGCTCACAGTCTGTCGATGCAGCCCATGCCGCTGACAAACACTGTATCTTTACGGAATAGCATGCCTCGATATCAGAAACCGCATCTCCTACATATATCATTTCATTCGACTTAAAGCCATAATATAATGATATGGCCTTCATTGCTTCTGATTTTCTGTTCTTTTCAGAAGAGCCGGTTTCTATTCGGTCAAAACACCCATCCATACCAAATTGTTTCAATGTAATATCACAACTTCTTATACCTTTCCCCGTAATAAGAACTACTATTACATTTCTTTCATGTAATTGCCCGATCAATGTTTTCATCCCTTCAAATGGCTTGGGACATAAAATGGCATGCATTTCTTCATAAATTACATAGAAATCATTTAATGCCTTCTCCCGACTATTACCGGAAACCACTTGATTGATCATACCTTCTTCATTTAATCCGAAGGTCCGCGCTATCTCGTCATCTGATAATTCATGATCTACATAAGGAGTAGTCGCCTCTCTGAATGCTGCTAAACATAGCGGAATAGTATCTCCTATCGTACCATCCAGATCAAAAGCTACCAGCCGGATCATATTTTTCAGATTTATTGATTTGACGAATCACCCTACATGGGTTTCCAACAGCCAGACTGTTTGCAGGAACATTTTTGGTAACAACACTTCCGGCACCAATAACACTTCCCTTACCAATAGTAACCCCGGGCAATATAATAACTCCACCACCGATCCAGCAACCATCTTCAACAGTGACTGGAAGGGCAAATGTATGACGGACATATCGAACTCCCTCCGGTGCCTCAACAGGTGTTAACCGTTCATTCAAATCAATGGGATGCGTTGCCGTATAAATCTGGACATTAGGAGCAATCAGTACATTATTACCAACTGTAATCTTATTGCAATCGACAAACACACAGCCTATATTTACCGTAACATTATCACCAATATGAATATTACATCCATAATCGCAGAGAAAAGAATGTCCTACGGAAACCTCTGTTCCGATACTACCGAACATTTCTTTCAGAATCGCATATTTTTCTTCTTTTTGTTCATAAGACAGTGAATTGTATCTCATCAACAAACGGTGAGTTTTTCCTTTTAGTTCTAGAAAAACCGGAGCATGGCAATCATACCATTCACCAGCCAAGCATTTCTCCATCTCTGTTTTCATTCGTTCCCTCCCATGCGGATTTATAAGAAAGTAACAATTTCATCCTTGTCCTTTCGGGTAGTAAAGTGATCAGGTTGCTCTTGGATATATCCCAATGATACAATAGCTACCGGATATCTTTCGGACGACAGCCCGAAATTAGCTTTAAACAATTCCGGATCAAAGTTGCACACCCAACAACTTCCCAGCCCTATTTCGGCTGCGGCTAAACAGATATGCTCTGTAGCAATAGCAGCATCGATATCCGCATGATTTTTGTTATCGGATTTACGTACCCATGCTATCGATTTATCGGCACAAACAACAATGTATACCGGTGCCCGTGCGAACCATTCTCTATTATAACATTGCCGTAAATTCTGTTTTTGTTCTTCACTGGCTACCACCATGAAATGCCAAGGCTGATAATTAACTGCAGAAGGAGCTAAACGGGCACATTCAATGATATAGTCGATTTTATCCTGTTCGACCCTGTCTGACTTATAATTTCTCACCGAGAAACGTTTTTTTGTAAGTTCTAAAAAGTTCATATCCTATCAATTTTTTATATTTAAAGCAAAGTTATACCATTTCCAGATCTATTATTATGTATTACTTTTCGTTATATCGGTAAAATTACGTTTTTTAGACTATATTTGTCTTATGAAAAGAGAAAACTTACATCAACCGTTTGAGATTAGTTTCAGTGAGTTTGACGAGTCAATGCTAAAAGAACACGACCATACTTTTTTTGAGTTGGTCTACATCTTATCGGGTACAGGTATCCAATGGATTAACAATAATAAATTTTCTTATCACGACGGACACCTATTTATGATAACTCCCGGAGACTCACATTCATTTGAAATACATTCCACTACTAAGTTTATCAATATTAAGTTCAATGATATCTACATTCATTCCGCTGTTTTCGGTACAGAAAACATAAAACGATTAGAATTTATCTTACAGCATGCCAACCACCAACCTGGCTGTATTTTACGAAATCGAACAGACAAACTACTCGTAAAACCTATGATTGAAGCCATCATCAGGGAATACGTCAATAGAAACTTATATAGCAAAGAAATCATAACGCAACTGATAAACACCATAATAATAGTCGTTGCACGCAATATCGCCATGTTTCTGCCTGAACAAGTCAATGAATGCTCCGAAGAGAAATCACTCGGTATACTGCAATATATCCAGACCTATATTTATCAATCCGAGAAAATCAAAACGAAAGCTATCAGTCAACATTTCGGCATTTCAGAGAATTATTTGGGACGTTACTTTAAAAAACACACAAACGAAACAATGCAACAGTACATACTGAATTATAAACTGAAACTGGTAGAAAACAGATTATTGCATAGTGAAATGAGAATCAGTGAGATTGTAGCAGAATTAGGTTTCACCGATGAAAGCCATTTAAATAAACTATTTAAAAAATACAGAGGTTGCAGCCCCACAAATTTCAGAAAGAATAATGCAGTATAGCCCCAATAATAAGTTATACAAGTTTCAGACGCCCTATTCGTCTGATATGCCCGATATCTTCTCCTTCTTTACATTTTCCTTTTGTTGCTCTCTATACTGTCGCGGAGGCATGCCATACCTTTTCGAGAACAGTTTATAGAATGTTCCGCGGTTGTTGAATCCGGTCTGGTCCATAATCTCTTCAATAGTAAGATTCTTGGCTATTAACAGTCGTTCTGCCATTGTTAGACGGTATTCCTTAATGATATCAGCAGGAGACTGTTCGGTTATCGGTTTTAGTTTCCGGTAGAACTGGCGGGTACTATACCCCATCTCACTACTTAGCAATTCCACTTGTAAATCGGGATTTGCAATATTCTTCTCTATAATCTCGAGCATTTTATCCAGGAACTCCTGATCTTCTTTATGTATACAATTACCATGTTCCATAGTGAAGGAACTGAAAATAGAGCTATAATATTCTTTCAAGTCTGCCTCCCGTTTGATGAGACGATAAACGATTTTCTCCAGATACTTCACGTTAAAAGGTTTGGTAACATAGGCTTCTGCTCCTGACTCGATGCCCTTTACCTGATCGTCTTCGTGATGTAGGGCGGAAAGGAGAATCAGTGGAATGTGACTCCATAATTTGTGTTGCTTTATCTTCTGAGCAAACGACAGTCCATCGATACCGGGCATCATGACGTCTGAAATAATTAAGTCGGGTTGCTTCTGCTCCAGACTGCTCAATGCATCTTTTGCATTATCAAAAGAGCGCACATTGTATTTGTCTGCAAAAAGTTCTGAAACGAACCATAACATGGAATTATCATCATCAATAACCATGATGGTCCGTTTACCCGTATCAAACTCTATGGCAGTCTTTTCTAAAACAATAGGTTCCTCCGTAGCCGTATGTAATAGTCCGGTTTCATAAGTAGTTTGTGTAGTGTCCCGTTCAGTTATGGGAAGATTGGGCAAGGTAACGGTGAATGTTGTCATTTCATAGAGAACACTATTTACGCTGATTTCCCCATTCAACTGCGTAATCATGCTCTTACAAATAGCTAATCCAAGTCCTGTCCGAGAATTCTTACCGTTCATCTCAACAGAATCCAATATTTTATAACGATCGAATATTTTGGATAAATTTTCTTTGGCTATCCCTTTTCCAGAGTTGGATATACAAAAAATTAACGACTGGTTTTCCACTTTCAACTCTATTGTGATAATTCCTTTGTCGGGCGTGTACTTAAAAGCGTTGGATATTAAATTGCCGACAATCTTATTGAAGCAGCTGATATCCGTATTCCATTCAATGCCCGGAGAAATATGTAACTGATAATTCATTTCTTTATTTTCAGCCAGTTCTTCGAAAGATTCCGCTATGCTTCTAACCTTTTCCGACACGGATAACTGTTGAATAGAAAGTACTTTATTGCCGGTTTCCAATCTGCGAAATTCAAGTAACTCTAAAATCAGATTATTCAGTTTTTCAGTATTTTGTTGTATCATCTTTGCATACTTCTGAGTGTATGCGTCAATCTCCGGATTGGCAAGTATCTTCTCACAAGGACCATAAATCAAGGTCAGTGGCGTACAGAATTCATGAGTGATATTAGTGAAAAAACGCAATTTTGATTCGTAGATTTCTTCTTTCTTCTCCCGGTTCATCTTGTCCAACATACGGTGTTGTTTGCGACGGTATATATAAATGAGCCTATATATCCCTGCAGTGCACAACAGTGCAAATAGAATGAAATATACCATATAGGCCAGCGGACTGAGATACCACGGCGGAGTGATACGGATAATGACGGATTGTGTTTGGCTTTCTTGCCCGTTTATATTGTTTTTGTATTTTACTAATAAAGAATATTCACCCGGAGCAAGATTAGAGAAAATAGCGCTGGTGGATGTTCCGTTTTCTATCCATTGGTTGCTCATTTCTTCAAGCTTATAATAAAAAGAATAGTTGTTGCCATTGATGTAATCAATAGCCATAAAATTTAGCTGAAAGAAGTTTTGACTGTAATCCAGTTGAAGGATTGTTTTACCCTCCTTTTCATAAAGAAACTTATGAATATTGTGTTCTTTGCCAAAGATAGACAGTCCTTTCAGGGTGATTTGCGGCATATACTCTTCGGTGATACAGTCATTTGTCTGAATGGAAATAAAACCATTTGTACCTCCAAAAAACAGTGTTTCCGAAACGACATCTTTATAGAAAGCACCATCACTGAACTCGGTGATTTCCAATCCATTTCCACTGTTATAGGTTTGCCCTGTACGAGTCTCGGGGTTGAAGCGTATCAATCCCTGGTTGGTACTCAACCAAAGATCGCCTTGGTGGTCCTCTAAAACTCCGTGTACAGTGTTATTTAAAAATAAGTCCGCTTTCGTATATAAGGAATCATCTTGTTCAAGATGCAACAACCCCGAGCTAGTTCCTAACCAATAACCTTTTGCGTTTTTGTAAATAGCAAAAATGTCGTTAGCTGTCTGACTGCTTACAATACTGTCAAAACGATGCGGAATCATTTCCCCTGTCTCTACATTCATGCGGTATGCACCGCAACCACGATTGCCAAACCAAAGTATGGAGTCGTTTTCCTGGTAAGAAGTAAAGAAATAGTTCGAAGCCATACGCCCGTTATCAATAACAGTACGGGAAGCAGATTTTACAGTAGGAGTAGCAGTAGAAGCATCAAAGATAACTTTTACAATGCCTTCACCTACCGTAGATACCCATAAGGTCGTATCATTCGGTTGTTTTATAGAATGCACATACTTCACTTTTTCTCCATTGGCAATGATAGGCAGTTCTTTTAATTGCCTGCTTAAGTACGAATAATAATTAATTCCATTTTCGGTTCCGATCCACAATTTATCTTTGTATCCGGGAGCAAAACAATAGACGGAATTATCTGCCAGCGCACTATTATATGGTGTAATCCGATCAGACGACATAGGCATACTGTTATCCGGAGTATACTTTTTAATGCGGAGTATCCCACTTCCTTTGGTTCCTATCCAAAGCGTTTGCTCCTGATCGTAGTAAAGAGCCCTAACCGGATTACTGATTTGATATACAGGAGTGTCTAAAAGAGTATTGGTAATAGAAAAGGTGTCATTATAATACATGTATACACCTTGTCCGTCTGTTCCTATCCATACAATATCTTGAAATTTATCTTTCATCAGACAGAAAATACCGGAATGTATTTCTGTTTTCTGTATCTGATATTTCATCTTTTGAGAGGACATATATTTTAGAACAATGAGACCACTGTTTTTGAAACCGATGTAGTAATCGTTTTTTTGCTTGATGATGGAAGATACTTCCCCATGCACTTCAATTTGACTTCTTAGATCAGCTATATAGTATGCTTGCCGGTTATTAAAATCATATTCGTAAAGAGCGTAGGTTTCGTCAATAAAGTAAGCCATATCTTTCTCGGCAAAGGCATGGTATAATTTACACGAATGCGTAAAAAGATTCTTACGGGTTAATGTCAGCCCCTGTTTTGTATTCTCAATACGATAACTTTGAGTCTCTTCATTGGAGGTAAATATCCATAAAATATCGTTTGAATCTACAGTCATAGAGAGTACATGGCTAAATTCAAGATTGGGAATTTCCAATCTATTGAAAGATTGTGCTTCTCGCTGATAATAATAAAGATAGCCATCATCTTTCAGAATAAAAAGCATGTCATCCTTATTGTTAGCCATAAAGTATTGCCCTTTGAATTCAGTGAAACTCTGACTGGTCTGTTGCTTGGTATCTAAGCGATTCAATCCATAATTAGTCTGCACCCATAATATATCCTTCTCCGATTCGATGATTTGATTTATCAAGTTTCCGGAAAGTAAGGTTTTGGAAGAGTTTATTGGGGTATACAAATGTATGTCGGTTCCATCAAAGATATTCATGCCATCGCAAGAGCCGATCCAAATGATGCCCCGATCATCCTGATAAAGAGAGAGAATAGCACTATTTGAAAGACCATCTCTATTGGAAAATTGTCTCAAACTGTATGCATGAACCTTCAAAGGCAGGCAAAATAGTAAGCAAAGAAAATACAGTAGTGACAAGTATGTTCGATAAATGTATTTCATGTTAGATATAATGCATTAGTGGGTTCACAAAGATAATACATGCCGGACAAATAATTCTCAAGTGCATGATAAATGTTTTCTCCCGAAGAGATTGCCATTTCTATCAAAATAGTATCCGAATCCGGACTTGCTCCACAACTTCTCCCTGCAAAGCAATATAAAAGGAGAGAAATGATGCAACCAGTCCGGATTGGATAAAGATCGAGATAGGATTATCACTCAATGACAGAGGCAAATCCTCCGTTACGTGCCAGACGCACTATTATTTTATCTCCTTTTTTAAGAGTATATTCTTTTTTTCTGTAATCCATAGCTTGTCGGTTAGCATTAACCCCATCCTCAAAAGAAGTCATCCGATAAGATTGTCCTTCTTTCAGGAAGTCAAAATCCAATTCAAAGGTTCTCTCTTGCTGTCGGTTGTTAGTCATGCCACCGATATACCACTTATCTCCTTTACGTTTTGCCACAATCACATATTCCCCAGCCTTAGCTTTCAAAGCAATGGTTTCATCCCATGTCTGCGGGACTTGAGTAATATATCGGGTACATTCGTCATTGCGATAGTAAAGTGTAGGATTGTCCGCCATCATCTGCAACCCACTTTCGAAAATAACAAATAAAGCCATTTGGTAAGCTCGTGTACCTATACTGGCTGAATTAGGACGTTCGGAACAATAAATTTCCGGTTGCATACTAAGCATGGCACCCGGCGTATAGTCCATTGCACCAACCGCATTTCTCATAAAAGGCAGATATATGCTGTTGTCCGGTCGACATCCACCCATTTGTTCCATTCCTCTTACGCCCTCATAAGACAATACATTCGGATACTTATATTCCAATCCGGCAGGCTTAAATGCCCCATGAAAATCGACAAACAGATGGTGCTTGGCAGCCTCTCGGGCTACTCTTTCATAATAATTCACCATCCACTGGTCACTTCTGTCCATGAAGTCGATTTTGACTCCCTTCACACCCCATTTCTCGAAAGTCTCAAACAGCCCGAAATTGTTTTCTACAGTGAGCCATGTCAACCAAAGCACAATGCCTACATTTTTTTCTTTGCCATAACGAATGAGTTCATGCACATCTACCGCAGGATTTGGTGTATAGGGATCACGGGTACTCATAGCCCAGCCCTCGTCCATAATAATATATGGTATACCATAATTAGCAGCAAAATCAATAAAATATTTGTAAGTATCGAGATTGCATCCTGCTACAAAATTAACATCCGGTCCGTAGGGAGTAGCACCGTTCCACCATTCCCAGCTTGCCAATCCGGGCTTAATCCAGGAAGTATCTTCCAATATGTTCTTTTCGGCCAATCTATAAGACATCGTATTCTCAATGAGTTGGCTATCTTCTGTACTAATGACAAAATAGCGCCAAGGGAAATTACGCTTTCCACTGGTTTGTGCTATATAGTCGGCTTCTTTCAGTATTTTGACACTCCGATCACCGTCTTCTCCAAATTCAAGAGGTACTCTGGGAAATACAGAAACCATACCATTGCTGCCATTACTTTTCAGAAAAACAGCCGGATAATCGGTTAGTGATGTTTCACTGATTAATATCTTACTTCCTTTTTGAGTATCAATCAGAATTGGTAATAAAGCCATTGAGGCAGATGATTTCCATTCTTTGCTATACAAATGGGTATATTCTTCTTCATAAGCCGTTTTAAAACTTCCGGACTGTTGCATGTGTAGCAAATAATTATCAGGGAAGTTCACTTGGAGGGTCTCATTCTTCACATTGATCATTCCTTTCTTATTGGTTATAAAACGGTAGGCAATTCCGTCATTGAAGGCACGAAACTCTACGGAATAACCTCCTTTGAAGTCTAGAAGAAGTTGGTTGTACCGATTACTTACAGACGAAAATTTCAATGGAATAACAGGCTTTAAAGACTCGTCTATATTCTTATGGCTTACTTTAGTCATTTTAGGATTCGTTCCCAATTCCTGGTCACCGATTTCCATTGCAAGGTGACACTGCTTTAACAATGTCTCATTCCGGCAAATGACATCGTAGTAGATTTTATCTGAGAGATTCACTGAAATCTGAATATTCCCATCCGGCGAAGCCAGCTTGTGTATGTTCTGTCCCTGAATATACAAAGAAATACTAAAAATTAATAGCAGCAGTAATTGTTTTTTCATACTAAATGATGTGTTTTAAAGTTTTATTATTTGCAAAATTAGCACATAAATAGAACATTCTGTTCTGCATTTGTGACATATATGTATCCATTTATGTCATTATGGGTTCTATATACTTTAATGTCATGTATTTGGGTGCGTTTTTAAGTATAGATTTCTATCTTTGTACAAATGAATAAAACTAAAATAATGTGTATATCAAAGTAAAAACTAAAGGGTATGAAAAACAAATGTATGCTAGTTGTAATTTTACTGATCTTGTCAGGTACAGCATTTGCAAAAATTGTGCTGCCACCTATTTTCTCTGATAATATGGTGTTGCAGCAACAAACCAATGCTCCCATTTGGGGTGAAGCGCAGCCTATGAAAACTGTAAAAGTAACCACCTCATGGGATGGGAAGACGTATGCGGTTCAGGCTGATAAAGCAGGAAAATGGAAAGTAACTGTTCACACGCCTGTTGCCGGAGGACCATACGAGATTGCCTTGACAGATGGTAAGAAAGTAAGTTTAAAAAATGTGATGATTGGCGAAGTATGGATATGTTCGGGACAATCGAATATGGAAATGCCATTAGGGGGATGGGGAAAGATTACAAATTACCAGAAAGAAATTGCAGAAGCCGGACACTCTAATATACGACTTCTGCAAATAGAACAAATCAACAGTACCCAACCGGAAACGAATATAAAAGTCCGCAATGACAGTTGGCAGGTTTGTTCACCGATAACCATCCCTGAGTTTTCTGCTACAGCTTATTTCTTTGGCAGAGAAATCTCAGAGAAACAAAATGTTCCGGTTGGCTTGATACATACTTCTTGGGGAGGCACAAACGTTGAATCCTGGATAAGTGGAGAAGTCTTGAAGGAGATGCCGGAATTTGTGAAAACAGTGGAGTCCATTCAGAAGATGCCGGGTGATAAGAAAATACTCAAAGCAGAATATTTAAAGGAGCTCACTGCCTGGAATAACCGTGTGGACGAAGGTTTTGCTGAAGGAAAACCGGTAAGAGCTGCTGCATCATTAGATGACAAAGATTGGGAAAGTATGAATTTCCCGGGTGAAGTGGGTCCACAATTGGCCGGCTTTGATGGAGTTATGTGGGTTAGAAAAGAAATCGAAATTCCCGCTAGTTGGGCAGGTAAAGATGTACAACTATCCCTGGGGGCTATTGATGATAATGATATTACTTATTGGAATGGAATAGAAATAGGCCGTACAGATGGGCCGACTCTTCAACGCAAATACATCATTCCGGAAAAAATGGTAAAGGCTGGAAAAGCAATATTAGCCATTCGAGTCTTGGATACAGGTGGTAACTGTGGCATTTGGGGAGACCTTTATCTTCGCTCTACAAATGATGAACAGATTAGTCTGTCCGGTAATTGGAAATATCAGGTTGCTGCGGATACTCATAAGGTAGGGGCACTTCCGGTAGACAGATCCGTAGATCCCAATTTACCGACTTCCCTTTATAATGCAATGATTCATCCACTGATATCTTATGGTATTCGAGGAGCAATTTGGTATCAGGGTGAGAATAATTCTTCCAGAGCCTATCAGTATCGGGAACTTTTCCCATTGGTAATAGAGAATTGGCGCCGGGATTGGAAACAGGATTTTCCATTCTATTTTGTGCAACTGGCCAATTTTATGCATGAAGTTTCCCAACCGGCAGAATCAGAGTGGGCAGAGCTTCGTGAAGCACAAATGCGTGCATTGGCAGTAGGCAATACCGGTATGGCTGTAATAATAGACAGAGGTGACGCCAACGACATTCACCCTAAAGATAAACAAACCGTAGGACATCGACTGGCTTTGATTGCCCGTGCCAAAACATATGGGGAAAAACTGCCTTATTCCGGCCCGATCTATCGCTCCCATCAGATTGTAGGAAATAAGATAATTCTTTCTTTTGATCATACCGATGGTGGATTGAAAAGTAGCGATGGCAAGGAGTTGAAAGGCTTTGCTATAGCCGGGCGCAATCATGAATTCCATTGGGCCAAAGCTGAGATAGACGGAGACAAAATTATAGTCAGTGCACCTGAAGCGGTACCTTATCCGGTTGCTGTGCGATATGCTTGGGCCAATAATCCGGTCTGCAATTTGTATAATGGAGCAGGACTTCCGGCTTCACCTTTCCGAACAGATGACTGGAGAGGAATTACACAAAAGGATTAATTGTTCTCATAAAATACCCTCATCCTTTGTCACTGTTAAACGAAAGGTATGAGGGTATTTTGTAAATGCTGATATATGGTCTCCAAGGGTATCCTGAATGTTACATAAATAAATTACCGGATTACTACTTTCTGCACCCTTGTCGTATGGGATAAACATTTATCGTCCACGTAAACTATAAAACCTTTTCCCCTACCATATTTTTTCCCTTTCTTATCAAAAATAATGGTAATGGTTTTGCCTTGGCAATATACATTATCCAAACAAAAATAGTCCCAACATCCATCAGGAACAAGAGGGTTTATGATAATACTTCCATCTTCCTGCGGACGAACTCCCATTAATCCTGAAATAATCAAATTACAAAAAGAAGAGTGGTTATAATCTTTCCCTCTTTCTACACCACCTTTAGAATCATCCCAAGTTCCGTTTTTCCATGATTTCAGGCGAGTCCTCGATATCCAGTCTCCCGTATAGGGATTGATATTTTCATCAATCCAACAAATCGTATCGTTATTGACTGATAAAATACGATGACTATTACTGTATATGTTCAAAAGACTTAAATAATCTTTTTTAGTGATGATGGGAGAATCATAACTATTGAAATAGTTAGCCATTGCTGCCAGTGTCATGGAAGTCAAATAGGGCCAGCTGGGACCATTCCATTGACATTCGTGTCCTTCGTATGAAATCTTGAAATCAGGGCAACGCTGTTCTACAGTAGTTGGGCCATAGGCTGCTTCAAATCCCTTGGAATCAAATAGTTGTTTCCATGCTATGGAATAGTTATCCGGCGGTATATTATAGAACCAGGGAATGTATCCAAGAAGTTCACGTGCATAAGAGAATTCCATCTTGCCATTTAGAGGTATAACCTTATAGAAATCAGCCTGTTTATCCCATAGCCTCCGGTTTATTATTCCTTTTAACTTATCAGCCTTCTTCTGATAGGTCCGGGCTTCCATGTCACGATCTACTATTGAAGCTATTTTTGCCAACGCAACAGCCTCACCGTACATATAGCTGTTAATGGTAGGACGATAACCACGTCCACCTTCTGACAAATGTCCGGAAACAGACATCTCCATTCCATCCCTGTCGTCAACCTGCCAGAACATTCCAGTCGAATCCCGCTTTTCTTCTTCCCACTTTGCAAAGTTATCTTTTAGCTTGGGATACAAATCGGCCAGTAGCATTTTATCATTGTGAATTAAATAGTAATTGTAGATAGCGTCTGCAGCCCCAAAGCTGTATAGCCTCGGATTCCCGCTACCAGAAAACCAGAAAGAAGCATAATCAGATAAAATTTCAGCGTTTCTCAGCCACCGGCCCTCGTAGAAATGATGGTTAGCCGCACAACTGATGGTATTATACTTTCCGGCCCAAGGAACATCCGGCAAGAATTCAGTAATAACGAACCCGTCAGGAGTCTTCTTTATATGCTTTCTATAGGTCCACCATCGAAAATAATATGTTTTCTCCAACTCCTTATCCGGACACTCAAAAAATGGAATATTCTTTCTTAAAAAATCAGATGCACCACAGTTAGGGATATCTTGTTTATACAATTCATTATCTTCACGATTGAATTGATTGACGTAAGACTCGATTACTTCCGGAGCATCTTTAATGAGGAAGTTTTGCCCCTGCATGTGCAGGGGCAAAACTATACCTAAAGCTATAAATAACTTCTTTATTTGCATATAGCTTAGAAATTTAAGTCATGATTGTCATAAATAGCCAAACCAATCTGTTCCAAATGTTCATTCCGCCCATTGTACCAAAGCATCCAGCAGTCTTTCTCTTGAATGGCAAATGGCTTGTAAGTGGCACTGGCATCCCACCCACCTTCCGTAGGAGAAATGATCGGGTTTTCGGAGTATCTTTCCCAATCATTGATTCCGTCTTTGGAACGTGCCATTCCTATCTGCGCAAAATTAATGTCATAGAAACCGATATAAAACATTAAATAATCATTTTCGCGTTCTATCACCTGACATGCGGTAACCTTATGCTGTTCCCAACTTTGTGCAGGATCGGCTTTAAATATCGGATTTTTGTCCCATTTAGTCCAATGTAACCCGTCTTTACTCGTTGCATAACCGATAGCATCGGGTTCATATTGTTCTCCTCCGGAATACCACATTTTAAAAATATTCTCGTGTTTATCCCAAATTACATGAGGACACATGACCGCAACTTTCTCCCAAGGCTGTTCCGCTGACAAGACCGGTTCTTTGCTTTGCCGTTCAAAGTTATAGCCGTCTTTACTTATAGCATATCCAATCCATGACTTACCGTCATTTTGTCCCGTATACCACATGTGATACAGTCCGTCTTTGTAAACAACAACCGGACGATTCATATCAGCCTCCCAACTACTGCCTTCAACAGGTGGCAAAACTATTTGCGGCGCACTCCAATTTTTTCCATCTTTACTTGTGGACAATGCAATACTTTTTTGGGGGCGCCAAGAACTGTACATCTTATAAGAGTCACTATCTTTCAGTACACAAATATCGAATACCGTACCTAAATCGCCACCACCCAAGACAGGATTATTTTCATATTTTACCCATTTTCCTGTGGCCTCCTCTTTTTGTGTTGTTTTCTTTGGGGAGGTAGTGCAACTACAAATTCCGATGATGACGGTAAGGCTAATCAATGTCTGAATTACATTTTTCTTCATGTTCATTTTCTGTTTTTTACCTTTGCTTTTCCCCCTCCCTACAGACAGGGAAAAACAAAGGTATGGATATTACATTAAATTTTTAACTTTAACTATTACTATTTTTCCCAGCCGGGATTCTGTTTCAAGTCAGGATTCAACACCAATTGTTCAGTAGGAATCGGCTGAAGATACGCTTTTGTTGGGTCGAAATGAAAATGTCCGTCCGGAATGTGGCGTTGATAAGGTTCAAAATAACCTTCACTGTCCACCCAGTAGTTGTCCTGATTACGTTCGGGACTCCAATGCCCCACCTTTTCCATGAAATCTGCCTTATTGATTGCGGCGGGAATGTGGAAGTCGTTTTGGAAATACTTCACTAACCAATCCAGGTTTTCAAACTGAGCAGCGTTTGCCCCCTGTATTCTATCGTGATTCCATAAGTGGTGGGCACGCCAACGCTTTAAGTCATCGTGGCGGTAACCTTCACATGCTAATTCTATACGGCGTTCACGTCGAATCTCCTGTAGCAGATTGGAAACCGGTACCCCCTCATAACCTCTTGCTGCCGTAAAGTCTCCCTTCGGATCGGTATAACCTACGGAAAGTGTGAGATGTGGCATACCTACCCTATCACGCAGTTTATTAATGGTAATGTCTAAATCATTCTGTGTGATGTTACCCAGTTCGGCTCTTGCCTCTGCATAAATCAGCAGTGCTTCAGCATAGCGAAAAATGATACTTCCTTTGATACTTCCCGAAATGGTCTCCTGTTCGTTGGCATCGGGATCAGCACCTTTGGCCAGTTCATATCCTGTGGAACACTTCTCTACACCGGAAAGGGTAATATTCGGCTTTATGAACACAACCGTTGTATCCTTCCCGTTGATAGTTCTCGGACGTCCGGGAGTAAACATTGTTTGTGCCAAGCGTGGGTCACGGTTGGCAACCACATTCAATAAATTAGTATCCCCTGCATAATTTTCGGCCAGGCTTATCGGCAATGCCTGTGTACCGTCTTCACTGATGCAGAGATAGGAATCAACCAATGCCCTGGTCAATCCTACACCGGCACCATTACGTCCGGGATTACGGTTATCATTGTGCCAAAATCCCAGTGAGCGATCAAATTTCTTCCATAGCATAATCTCCTTGCTGCTTGAATAGTCCCAACGGTTGAACAGTGTGTGATAGCCGTCTTCCACGCCCATGTTGTCCAAGTCAAACAACTGGCTGTCAATGACCAACTTCGCCATTCTGGCCGCTTCTTCCATATAAGCCTGTACATTTCCCTCTCCGGCGAAAGGCGTACCGGCATGATACTTTTCCCAAGTGGCTTCGAACAGGGCAATTCGTGCTTTGTATAGCATAGCTGCCTCTTTTGAGACACGTCCGGTCTCCTGCTGACTATATGTCGGTAATCTGTCTATGGCATCATCCATGTCATTCAGAATCTTATCAGCTAACTCGTGCCGCTTCAGGCGAGGGCCGTACAATTCTCCTGATTCAAGATCCAGTGTTTTATCAATCCAGGGAGCACCGCCAAACTTCCGCAGAAACTGTTCATAGTAGAGCATAGCTCTAAAGAAGTAAGCTTCACCAATGTATTTGCGGGCTTTTTCCGGTTCGGGAGACTTGTCACAGTTATCCAACAAAAAGTTGACACTGCGTATTTTTCCCCATTCAGTAGTTCCCCAGCCTTCGCCACTGGAAGGAATCTGGTGCAAACCTTCAATCAAGTCTTTGTTATCTTGATAATTGTCACTAAGCAGGTTATCCGAACCTCGGTCAATATGATAAATATAGTTGTTAGGCGAGCCCCAAAATGAGGTATAAAACTGATTTACGTACAGTTTGCATTCATCTGCCGTATAGGTCAGATTCACATCCGCAATCTGATCCAGTGGGTCTCTTGCCAACCAGTCTTCACAAGAAGAGATTGCCATGCCGGTAAATAGGCAAAGTGTATAGATTAACTTTTTCATCTTTTTGTATTTTTAGAGTTTTAGAATGTAACGTTAACACCAAAGGAAATTGACTTGGAGATGGGATATGCACCGCCCCACGGAGCTTCGGGATCAAAGTTCTCGTTAATACCGGAGAAAGTCAGCAGGTTATCTCCACTGAAGTAAATGCGTACTTTTTCCAGCCCTACCTTATTAATAATAGCTCCCGGTAACGAATATCCCAACTGAATGTTCTTCAGGCGGCAATAAGCACCAGTATCCATGTAACGGGTCTGTTTCTGCAAATTCTTACTGGTGCTCCACAAATAGAGTCTTGGTAACCATGGATCCGGATTACTTCCATCCTCACGCCAGCAGTCCAGTGTGTTTTTCCATACATTGGAACCCCATTGCCCACCTCCGAGTCCAAAGGCAACAGGACCTTCCAGCCATAAGTCACGTTTCATGGTTCCTTGTAAGAACATCGAAAAGTCGATACCGTTCCAGTCTGCATTGAAGCCAAAACCAAAATTATAGCGGGGAGTATCATTACCAATGATAGAGAGGTCTCCATGGTCTTCCAGCGTCTGATTTCCATCGTTAATGTTAGGATCATCATCCAGATTCACATACTTGATGTCACCTACAACCCAGTCACCACCAAACTTGTTCTGTACGCCAGAATCGTTAATGGCTTTCGCTTCAGCAGGATCGGTCATTATATGATCGGTGGTATATCCCCATATGGTCCCCATCTTCTTACCTACGTAGTAGTCATATATCAGCCCCTTGGGATTTGAATATTTCAAAACAGTTCCTTGGTAATCTGAAAGATTGAACGATACACTGTAGTTGAATGATTTAGATGCCAGCGAGAACTGGTCTCTCCATCCGAGTGTCAGTTCCCAACCCTCATTACGTATATCGGCATTGTTCGTATCAGGAGAGTTTACACCCAGCACGGCAGGCAAAGTGACACCCTTTGTAATAAGTCCGATAATATCTCTTCTGTACCAGTCGAACGACATAGTAAGCCGATTGTTCAGTGCGGCGATGTCAACACCAAAGTCCAAAGTACGATTCTTCTCCCATGTATTATAGGCAATCATATTAGGAGCACCAAAGGCACTGATTCGTTTGTCACCCATAATATAATCGGTCGTAGCGTTATAAGGTACGGTAGAGATATATTGGTAATTTTTTCCCCGCATATTGCCCAATTCTCCCCAAGATCCTCTTAAACGTAATTCGGAAAGTATCGAAGTATAAGGTTCGAAGAAAGCTTCCTTAGCCACATTCCAACCGGCGGAAAAAGCTGGGAAAGTTCCCCACTGGTGTCCTTTGGCATAACGGGAAGAACCGTCTCTGCGCAGGTCGAACTCAAAGAGATAGCGACTCTTGTAGTCATAGTTGAAACGACCGAAGAAACCGAGAGTAGCATAATGATCCAGAGAATCCCAGGCCTCTATCTTTCCTGTACTGGTAGAAATGGACGGTTGGCCCGGTAATACCATCCCCATTTTATTAGCATAAAGACCGAAGTTCTTCTTATATTCCGACTGCATACCGGCCATTATCTTGAAATTGTGTCCCTTGAACTCTTTTTCATACGTAGTATATGCATTCATTGATGTGAAGTCATCATTGTTAGATTCCTGCCATACACGCGTATCTTCAGTTCCAAATCCACCTTCAAGGTAAGGCTCGTTGCTCACCGAGTAGGAATAAATGAGACCTTTGGAGTAACTACGTTTGTTCATCCATTTGTTGTAGGTAAAGTCGGCATTAATAGTCCAACCTTTCAGTGGCTTGATGACTACGTTAGCAGTGCCCCAGAAGTTATCGGTGTATGAGGTCTGAGGATTGGCATCGGCAATGAATACCATACGTCCGGCCGGAGAGAAATGTCCATTGGGATCACGCACAGGAATAGTAGGCCACACTACTTGTGTCCAACCAATCATATCGTTGACACTGCCACCCGGATTCATGCCGTAAGCGGGAGATACACTCTTTTCGTGTGAATAACGTACATTCAAGCCCACGGTCAGCCACTTCGTCACGTCAGTCGTAATTTTGGCCAACGCATTGTAACGTTGATAATGATCATCGTAATATCTCAGTTTGCCTTCGTCTTTCAGATATCCCAGAGACATGACGTATGTAGTCTTGTCGCTACCACCCCGAATTGAGATGTTGTGTTGTTGGTTCAGCTGGTTATTCTTAAACATAGCTTTTTGCCAGTCTTCGTTGGCATTTGAACGTCCGTCTCCCCAATCAGCCCAACGGTCCGGATTATCTCGTTGCGGCACGTTGTTGGGAATACTGGTCGGATCATAGTAATATTTTTCAATACGCTCCATCGTCTCCAGGTCAATAATACCACTACCGCCTCCATTGATGTCAGCTTCTCTAAAAAGTCTGGAAAACTCCAATGAACCGGCAGTTTTGGGTAGTACGGTCGGACTGTTGAACGAAAAATTATTGTTATAATTGATGACAGTCTTTTCATTCTTCTTACCTGACTTAGTGGTAACCAATATCACACCGTAGGCAGCTTGTGCTCCATAGATAGCACTTGCAGCAGCATCTTTCAATACAGTCAACGTCTCAATGTCATTGGGATTCAAATCATCGAAATAACCGGTTACACCGTCTATGATAACCAATGGACTGTAGGTTGCGTCCAGTCCGGCATAACCTCGGATATTGAACGATGCCTTCTTACCTGGACCACCGTCTCCATTGGAGATATTCAAGTTGGCTACCTTACCCTGAAGTGCTGCGGCAGCATTAGTTACAGGACGGTCCTCAAGTTCCTTCGCCCCCACTGTGGCGATAGCACCCGTAAGGTTGGCTTTCTTTTGTACACCGTAGCCCACTACCACTACTTCGTCTAACAATTCCGTATTGTTCTCTAATGTAATATTTAGAAAATTACCAGTTACTTTTACTTCCTGAGATAAATAACCGATAAAAGATACCACAATAGTAGAACCTTTTACAGCGTCGATGGCAAAACTACCGTCTATGCTAGTAATCACTCCGGTCGTGGTCCCTTTTACAACTACATTAGCACCAATTACAGGTTCGCCAATATTGTCTACAACCTTACCTTTTACTTGTATAGCCTGCTCTATGGCGGCCATCGCGTCCATACTTCCAAAAAGTAGCAATACCATTAGAGGTATTAGAATGTGTTTTTTTATTTTCATAATACTAACTTTGATTAAAAAGACATTTATTTTTCAACATCTGATAGTTCCTTGTTTATGTAAACAGGAAGAATGAGCTAGGAAGAGTTTTCTTTTGTCATACCAATTCTTTTTTAATAAGTGTTTATATTTATTTAGTTACTGCTAACCGAGCATACATCTCTACCACAGCAGCTTGCGTTAACAGCCACTTACGGTCATCATGGGTTCTTCCACTGAAATCGATATCAAAAAGCCCCTTCTCATCACGCACATGTTCCCATGCATAATCCATGTTTTGATTGAAAGAGTTGATATATGTTTTATTATGGTCAGTTTGGTAGAGTTCAATGAACCCTCTCAGCATAACGGCAGTAAACCATACATCCCCCTTTTTAAGGAGTTTGAAAGGTTCCCCTTCTTCAGGTATAAAATTTATAAAAAAATAGTTATAACACGCTTTTGCTATATTTTGAGCATCCTTCAAAAAATGGCTACGGCCGGTAAGTTGATATAATAAAGTGGCAGCCTGCATCATTTGCCCACTATTGTAGGCATATTTAGACTTATCAATTTTTCCATCCAAAGAGATATTGTCAAAGTATAAATAATCGGTCGAATCTTGCAGTCTTTTTTTAGTCCACTCATATAGTTCCTGCCCTTTTATCAGGTAAGAACTATCTCGGATAGCTTTGAACATTTTTAATGCGAACACTGATGCCGGTGCGTTAGAACATGTATTTTTAGATACTTTCTTTTGCTCACACCAATAGATACCTCCGCCTAATTTGTCATCTGCTCCACTCTCTATAAATTTCCAGATAAGCTGGGCTTTCTTCAGGTATTTTTCTTCTTTTGTATTTAGATAAGCATCTGTGAAGTCAATACCCAACCAGATATTATCATCGTAGAAGCGGTCGGATTGGGAAGCCGTGTTTATGTACGAGGCATAACCGGCAGGGCTTCTGCTGATATCTAAATATTTTTCAAGTCCCCGCAATACCTTGTTATCGAGTAATGTCTTATAGCTCTCATCCCCGGTTGCTGCACATAGTGCATTTACAGCAGAAAATGTCCCGGAATAAGGCCATAAGTAAGAATATTGATTGGGGATTTCTTTTTGTTCTTCAGAAGCCAGATACGTGGCTGTGTAATTTCCTACATTAGAAGGATAATTCTCTCTTAACAGACAGGTTCCTGATACAGAATAATTTGCATATAAAGAATCAAGTGTTTGTGTAGCCCGTATCAGAGTTAAGCCACTATCTATAGTAGTTTGTTCTTGTGTATCGCATCCGGTCACAGTCAATGCACAAATGAAGATGATGAAAAGTACTTTTTTTGAGTTCATTGTCGCTCTGTTAGATTATTATTGTGTATCATTACTTTCTTTTAAAGAGGATATTTTTAAGATATCCTCTTTTCCTTTGTTTATAAAACCTCTTTCACCTAATCAATTTCTCTAATAACTACTGAAATCTGCCTGCAAAAGTATAAGATACACTGAAAGGTGCTTTATAAATCCATGACATAAAAGTATAGCTGTATCTTATGACATAAATTTGGATAATTATGTCCCGAAATCGTATAAGAAAAAGTGAGAAAAGAGAAAAAAAGATGATTTATGAAGAAGGAAAGAGAAAATTATATATGGGATTTATATACTTAATTACACTAAATAGTAAAAAAGTACCTAACTATTTGTATTAGTGTAATTAATTGCTATATTTGCAGTATAAAAATATACTGCTATGATATTTAAGTTTAATTCTTTATCAGAGTTAATTGCTGCTTTTCCAGATGAACAAACTTGTATTGAGTATCTGGAACATAATTTATGGCATGGTAACGTCATTTCTCCCTATGACGCAACCTCTAAGGTGTACAAGTGTAGAGGGAACAACTATAAGTGTAAAAACACAGGTAGGTATTTTAATGTGAAGACAAATACTCTATTTCATAGGTCTTCTATTCCTTTGCAAAAGTGGTTTATAGCTATTTGGCTTATAAGTTCCCACAAAAAGGGTATTTCATCTGTTCAGTTATCTAAGGATATTGGAGTTACGCAAAAAACTGCTTGGCTGATGCTCCATAAAATTAGAGAAGTGTATGCTGATGAAAATGGACTGCATAACGATGATGAAGGGAGTGATGGCAAACTTAGTGAAAATGTTGAAATTGATGAAAGTTTCATTGGTGGAAAGAATAAAAATCGACATAGAGACAAAAAAGTTGAGAAATGTCAAGGACGCAGCTTCAAAGATAAAGTTCCAGTATTTGGTCTTTTGGAAAGAGGTAAGAGAGTAATTGCCAAAGTTGTACCTAATACGAGAGTAAAAACATTACAGTCTCTTATTTATAAGTATGTCCGAGTTGGAAGCAATCTGTATTCTGATGAATGGGATTATGGTAAAGATACTGATTTATGGTACTATCACCGTCATGTAGACCATAGTAAGGGGTTCTATGGAGATGGTGATTTAACTTCAAACGGTATAGAAAGTTTCTGGGCAGTAGTAAAACGAAGTATCATGGGTATCTACTACCACTGGTCTAAAAAGTACATGCAGAAGTATATCGATGAATGTGTTTTTAGATTTAATACTCGTAAAATCACCGATAAAGAAAGATTTGAGTTATTTTTGCAAAATATTACTGGAAATAAAATCACCTATAAAGAATTGATTTATGCCATATCTAAAAACTGAATTTCCTATTGTAAGAAATAAGATTAATAATACTGTGATTGCATTACGATTAACCGATGGCTATATCAATGCAACCGCTATATGTGAAGAGTGTGATAAAAACTTAGATGAATATATTCATCTAAAAGTGACAAGTGAATTTATGAAAGAATTATCAAAAGAGATAGGAATCCCTACCTCAAATTTAATACAACCATTTGCCAGCAATAATTCTACAATTAATGGTATATGGGTACATCCGCAGGTTGCTATTAATTTAGCTCAGTGGGCTTCTCCGAAATTTGCCGTTCTTGTGCCACAATGGGTCTTCTTATGGTTAACCGAACAAGCTCCTGATACGCATAAAACGGTAGTTAAAGAGGAAAATACGGGGAGTAAGTTTGATAACTACGATCCCGAATTTGCTGCTTTGATTAACAAGGCATTAGCTTATAATCCGACAAAAAATAAGAAAAAGGCGCCTAAAAAATAAGCGCCTTTAGTTTCTTTATTTCAATAGTACCCGAACAGAATTTGTCCCCCAGAAATCACCAGCTAAATGCAAATAGTATTCTCCTTTCATAGGAACTTCATAAACGAGCGTTCCTTTAGTAGTAACATTAGGATGGCATTGTTTTAAGAACACAGATTTGGTGCTAGTTGAAATTTCGTAGGCACTGGAACCTTCAATAGAATAGTCGTATTGCACTCCCTCTTTATCTGTTACATGGAAAGATGATTCATCTAACGTTCTGGTTTCATCACTGATATTTTTAATTGTGAGGTAAATTAACATGTAGACTCCGTCGGCTGTTTCTCCCCACATGTCATCCCCGACTGTTTTACGGAACTCTACCTTATTAATAGTATAGATAAAATGTCCGATCTTTATCGGTTTTCCGATAGATGACTCTATCTCTGTACTGTTATCTCTTGTTTTTGAAGCACGCTCGTTTGAGTATTCAGATTCAGTTATACTGCTATCTGTGGGAGAAGACGCAGCCGGTAATAGAAAAGTGAACGCAAAAAATAACGAGATGTATAAAAGAGCAACTTTGCCTCTTGATTTGCATTTAACGATTTTAGGATTGAATATTCCTACAACAAAGGCAATAATACTTAAAAGTGAAGCTAAAATTAAAATAGTTTCCATGTTACATTTTTATTTTGGGTTAATACTATCGGTATAGCAATAGTTCCCGCAAAATAAAAAGACGTAAAACCACTGCCTAACGTCGTCATGGCCTACCACAGCCAACTTACCCATAGGAGTGACTCTACGTCAAATGACGTAAGAATACACTTCACCCAATGGATAAGTTCTGTAAATTAGCCTGTTCATATCAAGGTGGTAGTTCGACGACGATTAGGCTATATGTTTCAAATAGTAGAATACACGGTATTCTATCCGTGCAAATATAGTTACTTTATTAGAAATAACAATTAAAAACAAAAAATATGAAAGCAACAATTGAAAAAAAACTCCGTTCATTGGTTACTTTAAATAAAGTAACTATATTTATAGCAAAATTATTTGGTATGATAAGCAAGTTTCAAAACGGAGAATATGTGTGCTTGAAGCACGATAAAAGTAAAAAATTCTATGTTGTGTCAAATGTGATAATCGAGGGAAAAATACGATTAGGTTATTTCAATCCCGATAAAGGTATTATTGAGGAAAACGTTTGTATTGAACCCTCGAAATTGGAATACTCTCTTGAAGAAGTATATCGGCGACACAATGAGTTGAAAGGTGTCTTTTGAGTTAATTTGTAATTTTCAAAATTATTTGTTATATTTACATATACTACTATACTAAATATAGTGTAGTGCTATATGTTAGTGTAATTAAGTATATAAACCCCTTATATATTATCCATCAACAACCAAAGTACAATTCCGGTCAAACTTTGACGATTGGTAGAGCATCACTTTATCTCTTCCCCCGGTAGTATAATTAAGATCCGAAAGCAATTCATGTTATTTTGATCGCATTTCTTCTTTGGTAACGGGGATTTATTACATCGATTCCTGTTTTTTTGCCTCAAATATGATTAAGCAGATAATAAAAAATGAATAAATATCACCCATTGGAAATAAAATGCCATATTTGCACAATATTATATTCATTTTACCTAAAACAAATTATCAAATCCCATGCATACCACCATTTTAGAAACCGAACGTCTCCTTCTTCGTCCTTTCCGGGAAACGGATCTGCAAGAGCTCTTTGAATGTTGCCAAAACCCAAACTTAGGAAATAACGCCGGCTGGGAACCACATAAAAATATCGAAGATTCCAAAGAGGTCTTACATACTGTATTTATGGGAAATGAAGGAGTTTTTGCCATAATTCTCAAAGAAGATAATTCACTGGTGGGTTCTATCGGTATTATTACTGACCCCAAACGGGAAAATACCCGGACACGTATGCTGGGATACTGGCTGAAAGAGTGCCATTGGGGAAAAGGTATGGCCTCGGAAGCGACACGAACCATATTGGATTATGGATTTAACGTACTGGGATTGCATTTGATTTCAGCGAACTGTTATCCGCATAACACCCGTTCCCGACTTTTATTGGAACGGAACGGATTTGTATACGAAGGTATACTCCATGAAGCAGAAATGACTTATGACGGACATGTATACGACCATTTATGCTTTTATCAGAAAAAAGGAAGAGTGCCCATGGACTAAAAAGATCTTACGATGATATCCGCAAATAGAGTACGGACTGAACAGCCAACAAAATCACAAAAAGATATTCCGCTGTCAGATATACTGCCAGAGAGGCGGTATAATGACTTAGCAGATACAAATAGAACAAATAAATAACAATCGTTATCAACTGGAACCAAAAGGCAATACGGGTTTTACCCGTACCCGTCACCGCATTAATATACACATATCCAGGCAAAGCAAACACATAATTCAGCAACATCACTGCAAAAGGGATACTTGAAATATTAATAAGTTGAGAACTGTCCGTATAGAATCCAGTAATCTGCCGACGAAAGACCATAGCTAATACTACCAGGGGAAGCCCAATTGCATAGCCCAACTTTAAAATTTTCCTACAAAGCGGAAACAGGTATTGCCTCTCTCCTGCTCCGATCAAATTACTGACTAATGCTCCCGTAGTGGCAGCAAACGAATTGACAATCACAAAGAAGATTGTAGAGACACTTCGAATAATATTAGAAACAGCAAGCTGAGCTTCTCCCAGTCGTTCAATAACCACGAAAAAAAGAAACCACGGAGCAACACTGATAAAGGCATGGAGCATACTCCATACGGAGAGGTGCCATAGCTCCACTAACAAACATTTGTCAAATATAAATTTTAGTCCAAAGTCTGTTCTATCGATTTTCAGCCAAGTATAAACCATAATAATCAGAAGAGAAGCAGCTTCGGACAAAGAAGAAGCTATCGCTGCACCCGCTATTCCTCTATCAAGAACAAAAACAAACCAATAATTACAGGGAATATTTATTAGAACGGCTGCCAGTGCCGCCCATGACAAAGCATTGGTTCGGACAATACCAATATAAAAAGAACGAAATGCCAGAAAGGGAAAAGAAAAAAGCAAACCGAAACATCTCCAATCCAGATAATCAATCACGGCACAATATATCTCAGAAGAGTGCACAAAATATCTCAAAAGAAACGGAGAAAAAAAATAAGAAGAGAGGCTAAGCAAGATAGCAAGTACACATAGAAAGACTAACCCCTGAAAGAAAGTTCTGCCTGTTCCGGTATAATGTCCCTTTCCATTGTACTGTCCAACCATCACTTGTACTCCCAAGCTAAAACCAAATCCTAACATATAAATAGCAAGATAATAAATACTGCCAAGAGCGGAAGCGCCAAGTTCCACCTCACCAACATGCCCTAGAAAAACAGCATCGGTTATATTGATTAATTGTTCCATCAGAATGCTCAACATCACAGGATAGTTGATAAGCCAAATTTGTCGATAAGTATAATTCATTGCTCAACTTTATGAATACTGCACATTTATGACACAAGGAAGATATCCTACCCAACGGTATCAACATGTACATAACTGATAAATAAATAGATATGAAACTCAGGGAGAGAAGCCGGGGCATCTATCCTATAGCTGAATAATTTTATTTAGAAAAAATTATTCGTCGAGCTTAGCTATATACAAAGTTTCATGTAGGAGATTAATGACTTAATGATGAATACGGAACAAAAGTATAAAAAAGAAGCGGATAAACAATTTTCTCCCTCAAACGTTTTATTCTCACATAGAATGAAAAAACAAATAAGAATATGGAACAGTCATTCAAAAAGGGAATTGTACTCCATCTAGCCTCATTAGTAGAATATTCTGAAGGTGGAATTATCAGTAAGCAGTTAATCAAAAGCCCTGCCGGAAACATTACTTTATTCTCATTCGACAAAGGCGAAGGACTTAGCGAACACAGTGCTCCATTCGATGCTTTAGTACAGGTATTGGAAGGATCTGCGAATATTGTTGTAAATGGACAAGTTTTTACGGTAAATGCAGGAGAAAGTATTGTATTTCCGGCTAATGCGCCGCATGCATTGACAGCTATTGAAAGATTTAAAATGTTACTGACAATGATTAAAGAGTAGAATCCTCTGATACAACATTCTGGATTGAGATAGAAGAATAATGTATTAGGTAAGTTTATTCTTGATTTTTTTAATATCTTTGTTGAAATCAAATCTTACCTCAATACGATGAATGTCAAAATAGAAAGTAGCTGGCAACAGCGCCTGCAAGAAGAGTTCGATAAACCCTATTTCGAAAAATTAGTGAACTTTGTCAAGAATGAATACGGGAAGGCACATATACTTCCACCCGGACATCAAATTTTTCATGTATTCAATTCATGTCCTTTTCAGAATGTAAAGGTAGTCATTTTAGGTCAAGATCCATATCCTAATCCGGGACAATATTATGGTATATGTTTTTCCGTACCGGACGGTGTCGCTATTCCCGGTTCACTTTCCAACATTTTTAAAGAGATACATCAGGATCTAGGCAAGCCGCTTCCCAATTCGGGTAATCTGGATAGGTGGGTCAAACAAGGAGTATTCCCCATGAATTCCGTACTTACCGTACGAGCTCACGAAACAGGTTCACACCGTAATATAGGATGGGAAACTTTCACCGACGCAGTCATCAAAAAATTAAGTGAAGAACGTGAAAACCTGGTATTCATGTTATGGGGATCATATGCCAAAGAAAAAGCATCACTAATCGATACCGATAAACATTTAATATTAACCGCCGTACACCCTTCTCCCCGATCCGCCGATTATGGATTTTTCGGTTGCAAACATTTCAGTAAAGCCAATACCTTTTTACGAAGCAGAGGCATAGAAGAAATTGACTGGTAGCATTTTTATTTGCATTCAGCAACATCGGACAAGTGCTCTCTTTCTTTTCACCCTATCTTTGCAACATTGAAATACCAATTGAATCATGGAAGGAAAAAAGACAACGCAAGAAGAATATCAGAAGTGTGTAAATGCAGTAGTAGATTATATTAATCTCCACTTGGGTGAAGAAATTGACCTGAAATCATTGGCCAGGATTTCCCATTTCTCCCCCTTCTACTTTCACCGCATTATGAAAGCGTTTTTGGGTGAACCCATCGGTACCTTTATTGTCCGGACACGAACTGAAGCAGCGGCACGCCTATTACGTTATTCATCAACTTCCATATCCGATATTGCCTATCGGATCGGATATGCTTCTCCATCGTCTTTTTCCAAAATATTCAAACAAATGTATGGTATCTCTCCAACAGAATATCGTAATAATAAAAACTATGTAATTATGAAACCAGCAATTATTAAACCGGATCTGGAATTGAAAAAGGAAATCAGAGAACTCCCCCAACGAAATGTAATTTATATCCGCCTCTTTGGTGATTATAAACTAAATGACTATGCAGGCACATGGATGCACCTCATTCAGTTTGTGAAAGAACAAAATCTCCCGATGGGAGACCCTTCTCCACTCTGTATCTACCATGATGACCCCAAAGTAACCCCAACCGATAAACTTCGTACTGACGTATGTATGTTGTTACCATCAAATGCAAGGCCGAAAGGAAATGTAGGATTCAAGCAATTGCCTGCCGGACGTTATGCAACCTTCCTATACAAGGGTTCATACGATCAGTTGCAAGCCGTGTATGACACAATTTACGGCAAATATCTACCTGAAATGGAGTGTACACTAAGCGATGAACCAAGTGCTGAAAGGTATCTTAATGATCCATCATGTACTCCTCCCGAAGAGTTATTAACCGAAATCTACATTCCAATCCGGTAAATCTTCAAAAGAATATAGGCAGGCAAGGCATTTTCTCCTCTTGCCGGCCTATTGGTACTACTGCAATAAATATATTCAATACAAATAATACATACTAATCTCTCCCCCAACTACCCTTTCTCTTATATAATTTAAATGTAAGCATCGTATCCAATTAAACAATTATTATATAAATTCAAAATATTATCGTAATTCATAGTAATAATTATATTAATAACACTAGTTTTGTTATCACATAAACCAAACGACTAAAAAGACAAATAAATAACCCCAAAACTAAATCATGAAAAACAAGTCAATTGCATCTTTTATGATAAAAATCGTAATGATGCCTCTACTCTTTACAATCTCATGTGTAAATGAAATTTCAGAAGATCCTGTAGATATTCCCGGAGAGATACCCATCCGTCTTTCCACACAAATTTTATGTAACCACACACGTGCTATCAATAACGAATTTCAGGAAAAAGATGCCATCGGTCTGTATGTATTGACACAATTATCAACCATCAACCAGAAACGATACATTGACAATATGCGTTTCACATGTTCCCAAGCAACCGGTTTCGAACCAGAAGAAACAATCTATTATCCCAAGGGAGACGGTAAATGTGATTTTATAAGTTATTACCCTTTTCAAGAAACAGGTATTAACCAAGACCAAAGTATAATGCAAGTCCAAATACATACCGACCAAAGTTCTGTAAGCAAACACTCGCTCTCCGACTTTATGATCGCTACAAACAGTGATATTACCCCCAGTCAAAATATGGTATCTATGGAATATAAACATAAACTCTGCAAACTGAAAATCACTATAAAACCAGCTCCGGGAGAAGATATAGATGAACTTTTAAATGACAATCCATCTCTATCATTAAATGGATTCCATTCGGACGCATCATATGATTTTCTCACAGATCGATTCGAGCCATCGGGACAAACAATTAGTGTCACACCTCATGGAGAATGGAAAATAGAGAATAACGCTCTGACAGGCAAAGAAGTCATATTAATACCCGAAAAAATAGAATCTGACAATCACTATATAAATATAGATATAAACGGTAAAAGCTATAGTTGTCCATTTCCTGATAATTTTCAATTAGCCAGTGAAAAAAATTGTTCTATAGCCATTATCTATAAATCATCCGAAGGTATCCAAATCAACAATTTCGATCATAGCATTACAGACTGGACAGAAGGGGATTCCGGTGAAACGACAGCCCAGGAAACATCAGGCGTAATTCATCTCTCAGCTCTAAAATTCAGTAAAAGTAACGTTTATAAGGCAATTAATGAAGGAACTCAGGTAGCTGAAATATGTAAAGAGTATCTTTTAGCTGATAACATCGACGCACAAGCCATTGTCGTCTATCCCGTTCTAAACGGAGCAACAGATCTGAATAACGGAACAGTAATTTGTTTACTTGACGAACCAGCATCCATTCATGGAGGTAAAGTCTCTTGGAACAAAGTTAATAACGCATTAGACTACACGCCAGGCAATCAAAGCATCATCAGCGACTTCTATATAACCCAAGACAACTCAATATCAATTTCTAAGCCGGAAAACCCTCTACCGGTGCGATTACAAGAAGAGGTCTTGACAGATATACGAAATACGGAAACCCAAACTTACCCTATAGTCAAAATAGGAATCCAATATTGGATGGGACGTAGTCTAGAAGCGACACACTATACTGACGGTAAAGCAATTACTTTAAAAAAAGATTTTACAACAACAGCAGGCTATTACACCGGCAAATTTAAAGATGCACCTCAAGACTTTTACTTTTACAATTCAGAAGCTGTTATTTCAGGCAAGCTATCACCTCAAGGATGGAGTATTCCTACCGAAACCGAGTGGGAACTATTAAAGCAATATATAAACAACGATGCTTCTAAACTGAAATTCGGACCATGGTCGAGCGATGAAAATGGTGACAAGCTTCCCATACTAAACATTACGGGATTCAATGGAGTACCAGAAGGATATATTCTAAAAAGTAAGAACGGATATACCAACGGCTTATATACGGTGGTATACTGGTCTACCAATTCATCTGGAAATCAAACAAACAGAGCAATCTATTTGCTGCATACCACAAATGAAATAAAAGATGGTAATATAACAGACAGAGCTCTTTCTATCAGATGTATCCGTAAATAACAAGCATTTTGCATAGCATACAGAATCTAAAGTTTAGGTCAGTAACGGTGATAGCGATCTACCTAAACTTTAGATTTTATATTTTATCGTAAAATTATTCTTATCATCCGAATAGGGAATCTTCTTATTTTTTCTGTCTTTATAATCAAGAAATCAATTATAAAACCAAAAACAGAAAACATATGCAGAAAGTACTCTTTATCACCACAATCCTACTTACATTATTCGCTCTTTCTATCCGTGCCGAACACAATCCTCGAAAAAGGCCCGATGTATCTGCCCAATTCCAAACCGTCTCCGGTCACAGCATCAGTTTAAATGGCATCGGACTAGCCTATAGTTATGAATATGCTTTTGCCCCCAAAGGGACTATTATTTTTAGCGCAGGATCTTCTTATGCTTTTGGAAGAATACTACAGCTCAAAATGGAATCACTCCGCGAATTTCATATCGACACCAAAGACTATCATTTAGTAACCGGAGATTTAGCCATAGAACCACGTTTTTATTATAACCTGAAGAAAAGACATCGCAATGGCAAACGTACTTGGGGCAATTCCGGCGGGTATTTATCTGTTAATTTCGGATATTCTTTTCCAATAACCATTACCAGTGGAGTGAAAGCAGCCCACATATATGTTATCACCCCCTATTGGGGATTCCGTCGCGTATGGAAGCATTTTCTATTCGATCTATCGGGTGGAGTCGGCTATATCGGATCCTCAAATGGAACTTCTGCCGTTTATCCGGGTTTAAGAATAGGTTTAGGATACAGATTCTGATCCTCCTATTTTAATTGTAGAATAAGCAACCAAAGTGTCTTATACAAAAAATGGCTACTCATCCCGAGCAACCAATCTTTTGTTAACCTTAAATCTAATACTTATGAAAAAAACACAATACAAATATACCGAATTTCAATCAATTAGCAAATATCAGATCAAAAATATTCCGTATTATAACACCGTTTAATATTCACGCCTATTTTGTTAATACTTCGCATTAAAAACGTTAACAATTAACACATTCGTTCACAATTCTCTTGTAACTCTATAGCCTTTGGGAAAACAATATTGTTCTCCAAATGAATATGATGGTGCAAATTATCTTCAAACGTCCTCAACATCTCAAGTAGCAACCTATAACTACTACAAGCATCACCAGGTACCAGATATCCATGAGTTAACCCGGAAATCCTGCGAAAACGTTCTCCTTCGGCATCATGTTCGCTCATCATTACCGAAATAGGGCTACTCACACTTCCACAATGGAAAGCCGGAATAGGACGATGTTGAGCCACCGCATCAAATAAATCATATATATAAGGAAACAAAACCATCTCCTCCTTAGTAAGATGATTGTTCAAATCTATCCAGGATTCCTGAAACAGTTCACGCACTTCATAAAGTTCCGGGTGCTTTCCGGCATGTGCTTCACAAACCCTATCAAGCAACTGGAGAATTTGCGGTCCCTGATAACGGATATTACGATGATGGAACTTCAAAATGTAATCTACTAATAAATCTATAGGCCAACTTTTAAAGTCAAGAGTTAAGGACTGTTCCGATTTTATTTGCTTCAATTCTTCAAGCAAACAATCTGCGTCTATCCCCATTTTCCCGCAAGCATCAGCCAGGGAAACATCTCCATTACAGCAAAAATCAATACCATACTTATTGAAGACCTTTGCATAATCAAAACAATCGGCTACAATTTGTCCAACCGCCATTAGTTTATAATCTTTCATAACTTTCATCTTTTATTATTCAGTGGGCAAAGGTCGGAAATGAGATACAAATAATTTGTAACCAATGTTACAGGATGGATTTTCTTTCGTTTTTTAAATAAATAGAGCGAGTACACCAAATGAGGATGTGTCAAAACCCGGATACGCCACAGATCAGCATCGTTAGTTATCAATAGATTAAGTTCACTTTGTGGAACCCTGTGTTACTCTGTAGTGAGTTATGACACACCTTCAGTACTACTCTCAATTAAAATAATACAAGAAGATAGCGATACCTTCAAGGGCTTTCTTTGGCTGATCTTTAATCTCAATCGCAAATTTAATCTCGGCTTTAGCCACACCACGCAGATTAGTCAAAGAATGGAGACTTGCTTTCAAACGTACACTTTGGCCTGACAATACAGCTTGTCCAAACTTCATCTTGTCCATACCATAATTGATCATCATTTTTAAATTATTGACCTCAATAATCTGATTCCATAAATGAGGAAGCAATGACAATGTCAAATATCCGTGAACAATAGTGCTATGATAAGGACTCTCCACTTTAGCACGTTCCGTATCCACATGAATCCATTGATGATCCAATGTTGCATCAGCAAAAAGATTGATACGTTCCTGAGAAACTTCCAGATAGTCAGAGACTCCAATCTGCTGACCTATCAACTTCTCAAAATCTTCATAAGAATTAATAATCACTTTATCCATATTTCTTTATTTAAAAATGTACATCTTTGCCACAAAGATATATTTTTTTTAGATAAGTTAAAATTAATCTGATCTTTTAGATTCTTCCGAAGAAAAACCAAACGGTTTTATACATGAATCTGCTTTCCCAAATATTCTATACCGATATTTCGAAACCAATAAATAAATCGCATCCCTCAGCTTAGCCGGAATAAGAATTAATGGATAAAGACACTGCCAGAATCCCCCCAAATCTTTTAAAATATAGAGTATAGCTGTAGATTTGGAATAACAACGATTATTCCGAAAATAATAAAGAGTTTTATTAGTACTTTCAACAGCATATCGTTTCAAGAGGGATTTCCCCGTTTCGGACTGTAATGAAACAAAACGAAACAAGCCTTTTCTATCCCTCTTTACAACAAATGTAACCGCACCATTGCAAAGGTTACATATACCATCGAAAAGTATAACATTCATTCTAATATTCTAAATGATGGAAGTCTCGAATGCACTGGTCAGCATATCATAATCAGCGTCGCTGTATTCTCCTTTTTCCCTTACTTTCTTCACCTGTTTTATAAATGTTTCCACTTGTGAAAGGAAAGCCTGATAAGACTTCATTTCGCCTTCATGACCATTCACAACAGGAAGTTTTTTCGCCGCATCCAGTTGTTGGGTTAGCTCGGCTACCTTCAGATCAATACGTGGACCGTCCATCCTATGTTTACGTGCATAAAGATTCAGAATACTCTGCATCGTGGAAGACATTTTTCGGACAGACATAATTTGTGCTTTTAACGGATTATCCACCAAAAGTACCAGCTCGGCCTGTTCGGTGAACGGACTCAGAATATCAAAAATATTCTGTTTATATTCGGACATCTGCGTGCTTAACTGATAATTCACATCCAACAATTTCTTCGCATTCGTTACATCTTTCTTTTTCAAATAAGAAAGATAAGTATCAAAGTTGGCATAAAATTCTGTCCTTGCCTGAAACAATCCGGTATAGTTCTGTTTCAGATTCTGGCGGGTCTCCTCGTTGAAACAGTTACCCGGATTCAACACTATTGCCGAGTCTTTTGAAACAACGGCCGGAGGAACAATGGCAGAAAGAGCCGGGGCTTTTCCTTTTTGTTCCATATAATCCAATACAGCATTTACATCTTTTTCCTTCACCATATCTTTCAACACCCCAAGCGAAGTATTATAATACTTGATTACTTCTGCCGCATTTTCAATATCTGCCGTACTGACAACAGGAGCTTTACTCTTATCCCCGCCTGAGCAAGAAGCCAACAGGAAAGCACTTACAAGTGCTCCAACTAACAATAGATTTTTTTTCATAATGTTTCCTTTAATAATTAATAAATAGAACAAGCTTATAGAACGTTGATATTGCACTAATAACAATATAAAAATCATTTTGCTTTCAAAATCATCTATAAATTATAAAGGAAACCAATCGGATGGAAGAATAAAGATTAATATAGGGAAACTATATAACCATATAAAACAAAAAATGGCTACTCATCCCGAGCAACCAATCTTTTGTTAACCTTAAATCTAA
>OGOW01000511.1_pt1 | contig 44349 bp, 39 predicted proteins | sample 1552781 | NCBI WGS metagenome assembly OGOW01 (sample SAMEA2580145, study PRJEB22360) | human gut metagenome | biome: human gut; feature: human-associated habitat; material: faeces | place: Denmark | collected 2008/2010
GGCTCATTTTTATTTCACCCCGTATTTCTTCATCTTCCGGTACAGTGTTGCTGGGTTGATGTTCAGCAGTGCGGCAGCCTGTTCCCGGTGTCCGCTGCAAGCTTTAAGAGCATTGATAATATTCATTTTCTCCAATGACTCATCCTTCAACGGCTGAATTGCCGGGGAGTGCGTATCTCCACTTTGGCGGATCTCAATATCCAATCCTTCCATATCCAGCATCGGAGTCTCCGCAATCAATACAGCACGTTTGATCCGGTTCTGTAAGTCCCGGACATTGCCCGGCCATGAATAGGTAAGCATCCTGCGCTTGGCATCTTCTGTAAAGCCTTGTGTTTCCCTTTTCAGTTCTTTCGAATGGCGTTCACGGAAAAACTCAGCCAAAGGGATGATGTCTTCCGGACATTCCGCCAATGAAGGCTGACGTATCTCGAATTCGCAAAGGCGATGGTAAAGGTCTTCCCTGAACCGCCCTTCCTTGATGGCCAGTTGCAAATTCTCATTTGTGGCGGTAACGATACGCACGTCCGCTACCCGTTCCTTGTCACTGCCTATCGGAGTATAGGTATTTTCCTGTAACACGCGCAGCAGCATGGACTGAATCTCATAGGACATTGTACCTATCTCATCCAGAAACAGTGTTCCACCTTTCGCCATGTCGAAATATCCGGTCTTGGCGGTATCTGCGCTGGTAAATGCCCCTTTCTCGTGACCGAAGAACAACGAGGCGGCCAGTTCACGTGGCAGTGCCCCGCAGTTCACCGCCACGAAAGGCATCTCCCGGCGTTCGCTGCCCAGATGGATGCTCTGTGCCACCGACTCCTTCCCTGTACCGTTGGCACCAAGTACCATCACCGACATTTCCGATGGAGCTACCAGTCTGGCAAGTTTCTCCACTTGCAGGATCTTCGGACTTGTACGGTGAAACAGTACCTTTTCCTGTTTCCGCACCGTAACCATGGGGCGAAACACATCTTCTGCCAGTTCCAGCAGATGTTCCTTGCGTACCGGCTTGGGAAGGTAGTCTATCGCTCCCAACTTAATAGTGCGTACCACATCGGGAACCGACACATACTCGGTCGTGATGATGAAAGGAATATCCTTTCTTTCCTTGCGCAGCCATTCCAGTAGAGATATTCCGTCCCCTTCGGGTAGACGTACGTCCGATAGAATCAGATCAAATTGTATTTTGCGTATCAGTGAACGGGCTATCGGTTCGTTCATAGCTGTCACGACATCATAACCAGCTTGTGCAAACCAGTCCTTCTGCATCTGAGACAGACTGATATTGTCTTCAACTATCAGTATTTTCCGTTTCATTTGTCTGTCTTTTTATTTCATTTTTTGCTGCTGCCATCAACATATCGGTATGATTTATTATCCGTTGAGTATATTCTTTTAAAGCAGTGTCACTGGCCCTTTCATCTTTTAAAAGGGAACGATAAGCGAACAACATTTCTTCATTATGTAATAATTCCCACATCGGCAGCATACGGTGAACCGTTTCACGCAATTTCTTCCTATTACAATTTTCTATGGCCGAATTGAGTTCTTCAACATCTTTTTTCGACTGGTCAATAAAGGAACATAATAATTTTATCTTATCGCTCACCTCACACAACATCATGCTGAAATCTACATCATGCTTTTTGTCAGGGCAACCTCTTTCTATAGTTGACAACAGACCGATCAACTCTGTAGATGAGAACGGCTTATAAATACAGGCTGTAAATCCGGCATTCAAAAAAGCATCTTTCTCCTTCTCTCCACGTGCAGTCATAGCGACAATGGGTATAGTCTTTGAATTGCCAATACTTGAGTTACGTAACAAAGTCAACAATTCAAACCCGTTGGTGTAAGGCATCAGGATATCTGTAAGCAACAGGTCATAATCTTTTTCCCGCATGGCTTTTACTACCTCTTTGACTGTGGTACAAGTTGTACAGGCCATGCCATTACGCTCTAACATTTCTTTAATGACAGCTTGCAACATACTGTCGTCATCAATAACAAGTACATTGTGATGCAGATGTGTGGAATGCGCTGGGACATGTTTTTCGCTTTCCAACGGTTCATCCGTTTCCGGCATGGGAAGGGTCACACGAAATGTGCTTCCACAATTAATCAAACTTGTTACTTCTATTGTCCCATCAAGAAGATTGACAAGTCCTTGCGTGATCGGAAGCCCCAATCCGAATCCGTCCGCATTGGTTGCAGAGGTCTGGCGTTCAAAAGGACGAAAGATACGGGAAAGTGTCTCCTCACTCATACCAACACCGGTATCCACTATTTCCATGACCAGCAGTCCATTGAGATAGTGCACATTGAAATTGATTGTGCCGGTCTCCGTGAACTTAACTGCATTGGTAAGCAGATTGTCTATAATCTGTTCTATGCGGTCTGCATCACCATATAACTTGACTTCCGTATCCTTAAAATCACAATTGAACAGGATACCCTTATTATTGATTATATGAGAAAAACCGGCAGCGGTACGTTCCAATAATTCATGCAGGTCGAATGGGACATCGTTCCGTATTTCTTTCGCCTCGTTTAACCGGTACACATCCAACAGGTTGTTAAGCAGATGTACCACATGCTTGCACACCCTCCTTATGTTATTCAGATGGATATTCCTCCGTTTCTTTTCACGTGTATCCATTGCCAGATCGGCACTACCGTCAATGACATTCAAAGGGGCACGTATGTCATGCGATATGGTCAGGATAATATTCTTGCGCATTTCCAACAGCGCAGTGTTTTGTTGTATCGTATCTTCCAAACGCTTCCTTGTTCTTGCCTTTTCCCGTAAATCTTTTTGAATAATCAGATAGGATATGACAAGCAGAATAATGGCGGAGATAATCAGCCAGGAGATGACACATATGGAACGGTTGTAAGATTCTCTAAGATGACATTCCTTCGCTTCAAGTACACGTTCTGTCTGGTTGTTCATCGTGGTTATCAGATGGCGAAGCTTTCGGTTGAGTTCCTTGTTGTGGTTGCGGAGGCTATCGGTATAAGCATTGATACTTTCCTGCCGTTCTTCCTGCATGGATAGCAATTCCTTGTTCAATGTCTTGAGAATTGTAGATGCGGAAGGAACTATCTCCAGAGTTTCTTTTGCCCCTAAAAATCCTGTAAAACCTTTCTTTTTACGAATAACAGTACGCGGTTGAGCTTCCGCTGGTAAATGAGAGAATTGCATACCTTCCTGACTGTTCTGACTATGGAAAAGTTGCATAATTTGGTATAAATGCTCTTCTTTACTGGATAATAGATAGCGCAGCGAGTCTATTTGACTTTGGCTGACAAATTCCTCATACCCCTTGTGCATGGCCTGCAACATGGAATCGATATGCAGACGAAGAGAATGATAGTTCGCAAAATCCTCCTCTTCCCAGGAAAGGGCTGTTTCACCATAAGTTGAGAGAATTGTGATGTGATGCTGGACTATATTTCCATTGTGTTGAACCCGATGAATTGTTTGTGCCTCAGTTTCAATCACCAAAACCCTATTCCGCTCACGTACCATGATTATAATCATACCGATTATAGCCACAATCAACACCATATATCCAAAGATGATTTTATATTGAATACTCATTTATCAATATTTGCTGTTTATTTAGACACTATATGTATGTGGAAAGCAACCAGTCCTTCTATCCGAAATTTAAGGGTGGCTTGTATAAACGGTAATATGCCTATTAGTACGAAAAGCGATTGGGTATATTGTATTCTAAAATCATAGTGTACTTTGAACTGCGATAATAAGGCTGCGGAAACTCTATTGTTTCGTATGAAATGAGAGTATTTCCATTTCTTCTGTATTACTTGTCTCCTTTCAAGGATATAAATCCTATTTGTTCCAATTGGGCGATTTTTTGATCCGACAAGCTTCCTCTTCGATAATTCCGTCTTTGAACCGTACACCAACGCCCCAACGCCCCTTCACGACATCCAGGCCACCGTCCATTTTGGACATGAAACTGGTGCAACTGTTCCAAGTAGCTTCGCCAGACCTGCTCCACCGACCACACAAATCCTATTCGATCTAATAGTGTTTGACGATCAGGGGAAAGTTTCCCTTGCTTGCGCATTTTCCGCTGTGTACTGCACCACTCGCCCAAACAGCCTTCGGCTGATTTGGGAAAGCGCTGCTGTTTGTCGAGAAAGATTTTCAACGCTTCATAATTTTTCATCCATCCACCGTTCAAGTCCTGACTCCACACAAATCCGATCTCATCCAACACACGAATGCGTTCTTTGCTCAAACGTCCTTTCTTACGTCTTTCCCGTTGAGTATAACACCAGGTAGCCAAGGCACCATCCTCCCGTTTGGGCCAGCGACCTTGAGTCGCAAAGAAGACTTTCAATGATTGGAATTCCTTCATCCAGTTTGAATCCAGCAGGTTCCATTCAAAGCCGACAGACTCCAGCAGTTTGTAACGCTCCTCCGAAAGTCTACCCCGTTTGTAAGCCATGCGCTGCGTATTGCACCACAAGCCCAGCTTCCCCTCTGTAACCGAAGGCCAGTCATTTTCTTTTTTACGGAACTCAATAAGCCTCTCATACATGATCCGCCAAGGTTCTAACTCTGTCAATATCTCCTCAATACGAAGCCGTATGTCTGATAGGAAACCTGTGGTCAGAAAAGAGGTCACCCCTTCAAATCCCTTGGGTGAAGGCTGACAGGCAAGGCGTTCCATGTGCAAGGCCATCATGTCATATACAGATTTGCCCGATAGGTTATTCACAAAATCCAATACGACAGGCTGTTTCCCGCTTCCGGCATCCAAGCAACGGCCCAGCTGTTGCAGGGTAACAATATAGGATTCTGTCCTCCGTAGAAACAAGACGGCATCTATGCCCTCCACATGCAGTCCTTCTATCAGCATATTGACAGAGAACAATACATGCAATTTCCCAGATTCTTTTTGGAAAGCCGTTAGTATTTGATTATTAGTCCGTTCGCTTTGAGTGTGATGGATCTCAAATGGTGTGATTACCCGTCCGGCTTGTGTCAGCCAGCCACACACCTCAGGAACCATCTGTTTCAGGTCGGCAAGATCACGGCAAAAAACCAGCAGTTTACGTACATCTTTGGGCAAGAACTTTCGGATTACCTCAGGAGCTCCTAACGCCCCTTTAAAATCAACACGAGCCACATCCAGTTTCTTTTGGACTTGTTCTTTTCGTCGAATTGAACATCCGCTTCGATCCAATCGCTTTTGTAAACGATTCAGTTCACCGTCTAATCCATAGGCACTTTGTACCAGGATTGGGACTGGTAAAATACGGTAATACCAAGCCTGAGGTAAGGTAAGTTCATAAAACAGATTTCCCTCGAAATAAAGATCCACCGTATCAATCATTCCCTCCGGGCGAATAGGAGTGGCCGATGTTCCTAATATATAGGCCTGCGGATTGGATTCAATTACCTCCTGCAAAGCAGCCCCCCATATTTCTGCACCGAAATGATGAAACTCATCAATCAAAATATGATCTGCTTTGAGTTGTTTATCATTTTTTCGATAATATATCAATGACTGAAACGTTCGATAGCAGATATAAGGAGAGGTAAAGCCTACCGCCTTTTTGATCTCCTCCAGGATTGTGACATTTGGAGCAAATACGCAAATTCGTTCTGTGGCATGGTCTGATATATAACGAGCCAGCAGATATGACTTTCCCGTCCCGGTCGCTTGCACAACGGTACCGATACGATGCTGTTCAAAGCCTCTTATAATAGCACGATAAGCTTTCTCGTTATGCGGGTAAAGTTCTACATGTCTGCCGGAATTAAGGCTTCTGAGGTAGTTGTCGTCAGAAACAGTCAAACCATGCAACTCATAAACCAACGCCTCTTTCAGAAATCCACCATGAGCTACAATCCGAAAATAAAGACTCCCTTTACCTTGGGTTAATACTGTAAACTCCTCATAATATCTCTCAACGTCCGTTCGGGTCAAGGGGCGAATATTCCAAACCTCTTTAGCAATAAAATGTACCATTCCCGGCTTGAATCCGACCCATAGGAAGCCGTCCGATTCTATTACGTGATAAGCAAGTTTTCGATAATAAACCGATAACGAAGAAACCATGTTATACAATCAATGTTTTCAAGATATCAAAAGAACAAAAAGTGATGTACAAGACGCAGTTTGTTCCAACACTTCTTGTTCTTTCTTCATTCCCATACGAAATAGCATAAGATAAATTCTTAATGGATTAACACCGGAATATTTTGATACTATCCACTGAACATTTGCATTTTTGGAATGCAATATAAATTTTGATTCTCCCATAAACTCGATTTTCATAATAAATGGAAGAATCACAAAAGCCCTTACCTTTTATAATTCTGAATTTTTGTGTAAGATATTTAATCGGATTTGATTATCTGGAAGTTCTCGCCAGACTTTGTAGCTACTTTTGCCAATTCCAATCAAACAATTCCACATCATCTTCAAGAAGATCGCTTCCGGTTTGCGTTTCTATCAGGGTCAAGTCATTTATGGCTTTTAGACCGTGGCGCATATCTTGAAGGATACAAACAGTATCTCCCCGTTTAACTGGGGTAATTTTTCCTTCTATAGCCAACAGTCCCTCTCCGTCAACAACCGTCCATACCTCTTTCCGTAGATGATGAGCTTGATATGTGAGACTTTTTCCTGCCTTTATAATCAATTGCTTCGTCAACGATTGAAAGCCATCTGAATATTGAACATTATGAATAATCTTGTATTCTCCCCAATGTCTTTCCTCATACATTGGACAACACTGTAGCCGGTCTGCGTATTTTTTTATGTTTTCGCTCTTGCTCTTTTCGGAAATTAAAATGCCGTCATTCGATGCTGCAATCACCAAATCTTTGGTTCCTATACACATAATCGGAAGATCCAATTCATTAATGATATGTGTATTTTCTGTCTCTCCATCTGTGATAACATTACCTATTACATGGTCTTCCAACTCATCTGTAAGTGTATTCCAAGTCCCTAAATCTTTCCATTTGCCAAAGAAAGGAACTACTGCTACCAATTTGGCCTTTTCTGCCACCTCATAATCGAAACTGATTTTGGGGAATTCACTATATCTGTTACGGATTTCCGAAAAAGAAACAGCCCGGATATATTGCTCCACAATATTCATCATATATCCCAACTTAAAAGCAAATACGCCACCGTTCCAAAATGCATTTTCTTTTATAAGATATTCCGCTGTAGCTACATTCGGTTTTTCCGTAAACCGTTTGACCGAAAAGATTCCACCTTTCAGTTTCGATTCATCAGGCACTACATATCCATATTTAACAGATGGATAGGCTGGAGTAATCCCCATAAGAACCAGCTCGGCTACATTGTCATCCACCGCATGCACCATCTGCTCAATAACTTTGAAATATCCTGCTTCCGTAAAAGGGTCACAAGGCATAACAACAACTACTTCTTCATCGGCACATGATTTCTCATATTTCAGATATGAAGCTGCCAAGGCAATGGCTGGAAATGTATCACGTCTTTCTGGCTCCACCACTACATCGATGTATTCACCCAGCTGATTGTAAATAATATCAGCCTGAGACAAGCTGGTAGCCACGGTTACATGACCTTTTAAATCGGATTCTCCCAATTGACGAATAACCCGTTGTACCATCGACTCTTTTTGACCATCGGGAGAATTGAGTAATTTTATAAACTGTTTGGAACGACTGTTATTTGATAGAGGCCAAAGACGTTTCCCAGAGCCTCCGGATAATAAAAGAATTTGCATAAATAATGTTTTAAATCGTTACCTTTCTGCACGCATGGGATTATGCAGGAAATCATCATAAGCCAATCGGATACCATCTTCCAATTCAGTTTGGTAAGACCACCCCAAAGCCGTTGCTTTCGATACATCCAAAAGCTTTCGGGGTGTTCCGTTCGGACGTGAGGTATCCCACTTGATTTCGCCTGTAAATCCTACAACCTTAGCCACCAGTTCTGTAAGGGCTTTAATGGTCAATTCTTTGCCGGTTCCTGCATTTACTGTCTCATTCCCCGAGTAGTTATTCATCAGGAATACACATAGGTTGGCCAGGTCGTCAACATAGAGAAACTCCCGGAGCGGGCTGCCGTCACCCCAGCAAGTCACTTCATCCAGACCCGCTTCTTTCGCCTCATGGAAACGGCGGATCAAAGCAGGAAGTACATGACTATGTTCAGGATGATAATTATCATTGGGTCCATACAGATTTGTTGGCATCACACTAATGAAATCCGTACCATACTGCCGATTCAAAAACTCACAATATTTCAGACCTGATATTTTGGCCAAGGCATACGCTTCATTCGTTTTCTCCAATTCTGATGTTAGCAAACAAGATTCAGGCATAGGCTGAGGGGCCAAACGTGGGTAAATACATGAAGAACCTAAGAACTCCAATTTTTTACAGCCGTTCTTCCAGGCTGCGTGAATCACGTTCATCTCCAGTATCATGTTGTCATACATGAAATCAGCCAATGCAGATTGGTTGGCAATGATACCACCCACTTTGGCAGCAGCCAAAAAGACATATTCCGGTTTTTCTTCCGCAAAAAACTTTTCAACAGCTTCCTGCCGTGTCAAATCCAATTCTGCATGAGTACGGGTGATAATATTCGTATACCCCTGCCGTTGCAGTTCACGGACAATGGCAGATCCCACCATTCCCCGGTGTCCTGCCACATAGATTTTTGCGTTCTTATCCATCATTTCACGATTCCTTTCTCCAGATATTCGGCCAAGTTGGTACGCATTACGTTGGCCACATGTTCCGCAGCCACTTTTTGCATATCATGAGACACCATAATTTTCACCAACTCTTCAAAGGAGGTGGATTGCGGATTCCATCCCAATTCATTCTTAGCTTTCGTAGGATCACCCCATAGGTTGACAACATCCGTAGGACGATAGAAATCCTCACTGACAGCTACCATCACCTTTCCGGTCTTTGCATCAATACCTTTCTCATCTATACCTTCACCCTCCCAACGCAGTTCAATGCCGGCATAGTGGAATGCCAATGTAGCAAATTCGCGAACAGTGTGCTGTACACCTGTTGCAATGACGAAATCCTGCGGTTTGTCCTGTTGCAGAATCAGCCACATACATTCTACATAATCTTTAGCATATCCCCAATCACGTAGGGAATCCAGATTACCCAGATGCAGACAATCCTGTTTCCCTTGTGCAATACGGGCAGCAGCCAACGTAATCTTGCGCGTTACAAAGGTCTCGCCCCGACGTTCCGATTCGTGGTTGAACAGGATACCCGAACAGCAAAACATATTATAAGCCTCGCGGTACTCTTTCACAATCCAATAGCCGTAGAGTTTGGCTACTGCATAAGGGCTGTAAGGATGAAACGGAGTATTTTCATTTTGAGGAACTTCTTCTACCTTGCCATAAAGTTCGGAAGTTGAAGCCTGATAAATCTTACAGGTTTTCTCCAGATGATTGGTACGAACCGCCTCCAATATGCGAAGCACTCCCACCGCGTCCACATCAGCTGTAAATTCAGGCGCATCAAACGATACCTGCACATGGCTTTGAGCAGCCAAATTGTAAATCTCAGTAGGCTGTACCTTGCCCACTAATTTCACTAAAGACATAGAGTCCCCCATATCCGCATAGTGCAAGTGAAAATGAGGTTTCCCCTCTAAATGAGCAATACGCTCCCGATAATCAACTGATGAACGACGGATGATACCATGAACATCATATCCTTTGTCCAATAAAAATTCTGCAAGAAACGAACCGTCTTGCCCGGTAATACCTGTAATAAGTGCTGTTTTCATATTATTCTGTATCAAATGAATTATTGTGTGTTTCCCAAAATATAATGTTGCTAATTAGACTGTATAGGCTATGAAAGTTTCTTGCGTTTTCTTTTCCACTCACCCAATAATAATCCGGGAAGAGTGATTATAATCCATGAGCAACGCTTGAGTTGTTTCTTAGGCTCGCTGAATATGCGGTAAACAAATTCTAAGTGATGTTTCACCATCCATTCGGGAGCGCGTTTTTCTTCAAGGCCGCTGTAAAACTTGAAAGCAGCCCCAACAGCAATCATTACGCCTCGTTTCAGGAAAGGCTTCAACTTGCTCATGAAAATCTCTTGCTTGGGCGCACCCAGTGCAACCCATATTATGTCTGCACCATCGGCATTCACCATGTCGGCGATTTTCTGATAATCAAATTGGTCAACCGTGCGGAAGGGCAGCTCATAGAAAGTCATGTCGGCAATGCGGTTGTCTATTTTCACCAAGTTCTCTTTAAGGGCAGCCAACGTCTTGGCAGATGTGCCCATGAAGAACATTCTGTATTTCTTCATTTTAATCAAGTCCATAAAGATTTGACTGCCACAATATTGCTCCCGATGGATGCCATATATCCATTTCAGGTAGATAGGTACATAGCTGCTATCACAAATAGAAAAAGCACTACCATTGACTACTTTAAGATACTCGGGATTGCGATTAGTAATATTCAAGATAACCCCATCGGCGACACAAATGTAAGTAGGAGCTTGTTCTCTTATAAATCTGTCAATGGATTGCCACACGGCCTCCTTATCCATCTCATAACGGATATTGAAATACGTTTCCATATAAAAGTTGAATAGTAAATCTGAAATCCAACCGTTTGCGTTAGATTATATATAATTTGCAACAATTAATTATTACTGAAGCAATAGGCGTGAGCTTTTCTCACGATCCTTTCAATCCAGTCATATACTTCTTGACTACTATACAAGGTAGAACCATCCTCGTTTTTTTTCTTGAGCAAAGCCAATGTCAACAATTCAAACTCGCGGGGCAACGAGGTGTAAAATATACCTAAGTCGTCTGTGTTTACGGTAACAGGCAGATTGTGATTGTTGCCATTCTTCACGCTACAAAAAGTAAAAATGGGATGTTGATCAAAGCGTTTCAGCCTACCAATCTTGACATTTGAGCTTGGACAACACTCTATGACAAATTGCCGCCTCTCAATACACTCTCTCATTTTATGCTGAATAGCTTCAATAAACGAGACATATTCAGGATAAACTATAAAATCCTCGACAACTTCGCCTCTTTTGCGTAAATCAGGATTGTAGTGATAGTCATTATAAATTTTGTGTGCAACGGACTTATCGCCAATTCTATGTGGATCCTCTTTACGTAGGCGCATGGCCGCATAATAGTCACTCATGCTTTGTCCCGTTGATGCGCCATTGAATATATCCATAATCTGTTTTTCAACACGAGGCGGAATCGCTACATTCCATTCCATAGACTTCATCTTTAACCAAACCATATCATCAATTAGAACCTGATAAGGTATAGCAAGATGGTAATCATGCTCAGAGTAGTAGATTTGTGGCTGTATGCCTAAAGCCAAACAGTGCCCTAACCTGTCTCCTCTCTTCAAATTCAAGAATAGGATAGCTTCATCAATAGCTCGAAGTCCATCAGCTATATCATAAAAATCTTCCCCTACATGGAATGTGAAACCTATCTTAAAAGAGGACAACCGCGCAAATGCTTGGGCAAACACTTCCGGACGGCAAAACAGTTCAGAATTAGCAGCATCTATTCCAACAATTCTATCTGCAATATATCCTTTAAATTGGTGTTCGAATTTTAGAACACGCTCGCGTTTCTGGAGAAGTTTGTGAATTGCCGATGCTTGTCTTTTTATCTCGGCTCTGACATGATAATTTCTGCATAGCCCAACCCCTTTACTCCGTTTTTCCTTTTTCTTGATGAAATGATATATAATTCGATACTCAGCAATGGAAGAATTGCGTTGTCGATTTATTTTTTCAATGGCGTTGTATTTGTTACGTAGTGTATGATATTGAGATTGGGGAGCAATACGGGTTTCCAACTCGTCTTGGTAGTAATAAGTCCTTGCTTCATACATCGGCAGGACATAAAGCAAGTTGGCGTATTCGGGATAGCCTTCAATAAAGATCTCTTTCTTCCGTTCAAATGCTGCGAAATTGGCAAATCCTACATTGGTATTGATTTGCACCATTTTTGATCTAATTTTGGCTTTGATTAGCAGATAACGGTATAGTAAACTGCTTATAGCGAGCCTATCGCCACTAAATATGTGCCTAAATGCCATATACAAGAATCTTCTTTCGCCCTCAAAAACAGACATTACTCCACAGTCGGAGGCTGCGTAATCATATTCATTCACCTGCTTTTGTCGGTTATTCCCAATTCTATACCTATTAATCAGATAATGTGTTTCCCGGCGGCAACATTCAATGCCTTTAAAGAACATTTTGTCAATTTCTGCATTTATGTCATAAAGTACCTCATCATTCCAAGGTTGCATTATACGCCTACAAATCTCTATACGGATTTTTGCAGCCAATGTCACTGCGTTGTAGTCGTTCTTTGATAAATCTTCCCCAACCAGAATTTTGAACTGTTGATTTCTATGAGAAATATGGTTCATCAGACAAGCCCACGAAATACCAAAAACCGAGGTTGATGCCTTTAGGTGTTGATGTAAATCTATCAATTTATATACCTTGAAAATGTGGTATAACCATTTGTTATCAGTGGGGAGCAGATTGGCCCAATCAAAATGTCTTGTTTTACAGTACTTATTGCAATAACAGTCTTTGTATGCAAGAAACGCACAAATTAGTACAGTTTCCCCTGTTACTTCTGTTACTTCTTTCCATTTAAAAAGCTGCTCAAATTTGATTACTGGACTTCCATTAACCTCTGTTCGCAATACGGCATTGGTAAAATGGACTAACGAGTAAAACAAATTTTGGCTTATGACCATGTTATTTGGATTCTTGCTCCATTTATCCTCAAACAGTCTATATATAAGATTTATGCTGTCATCCGACATTTCTGGATGATTCCTGCGCATAGTGGAAACAAAGGTGTTTTTATTAATTATAAGCTCTTTGTTTGAAATGGGCTGATTGCCATTCATAACCCGCCCAATCAAGTCACAATTATAGAAACAGAATGCAGTTTCAATGAATTTGCGCAGAAAGTCCATAAACCATTATTCTATAGGGTTCAGTTTGCCTTCGTTTATCATGCGCCTGAAATTAGCAACTATTTCAGCGCGGGGATATTTATGTCTTGCTTCAGGATGGAATATCTCACGATAGAACTGTTCACTATCGGGGTGTTTATATTTTTTAGGCATGGCTTTCCATGCATGGGAGAAAGTCATTTCTGCTTCTCGCAAGAATATAAATTCATCAGCGCCTACATTTACAGTAGGTTTCTTGAAGAACTTTTCCAACTCCTCATCTGATATTTCCTCCAAAAATTCGGATATAATATTGAATGGTAAAAGTTTGATTTCATAACGCTGATCGTCATCGTAGTCATAGCTACTAATCCCGTAATCTGCAACTCCTTTAAAGAACGCCTGAAATTGCTTGACCATCGATTTTTCATCGCATTTGTCTCTATGAGATAACATGCTTTGATACAAATCTCCACATATTTCCATATTACGAATGGTTGTGGCTGACAAATAATTATGTCGTTGTTTTGTCACATCTTCACCTGCGTCTTTATCTCTATTGCAAAATGCTAACATCTTACGGTACAACGAACCTTCACAATTCTCCGCTATACTAAAAATGGTCTTACTGAAACGGCTATACGTGGCTTTAATATCTATCAGATTAAAGAAAGGAGCAGTTACGTCATATCGAATATTTCCGGCACTGCCCAAATTACGTGTATAATAGACTTCACTTCGCTCTCTATAAGAGTTTGAAAGTTCTTCAATATTAGTGCTCGAAGATTTTGTATAGAAATAGTGTGAACTTATCAACATCAAGAACTCTGCTAACCTGAGTTTTTTTGATACTTCGTCTTGTGCTGCATTACCAATTTCATTAATCAGTTTTTTTATCTCTTCTCCATCAAGTATACCATTTTCCCTTGTCCTGTCAGGATTACGTTCTGGACGAATAACTTGGTCTCCTGAGATAGTATAAAACGATCCACCGATCAATTGTAACAACTTAGGCACTCCTTGCAGAACATTATTTCTCAATTCCGGCGTTTTCTTTTTCTCATTTTCTCCCTGTTCTGCCATCCCTGCATATAAGGAGTCTGTTAATTCATCGTAATACTGATATAGTCTAATTGAATATAATGATTTGATGAAGAAGAGCATACGTCGAGTTTCAATGTCTGTCCGAGTATTACTAACATAATCCATAACAATCGTCACATCTCCGATTGAAAGGTTATAGTTCACACAACTTTCTTTCATTAGTATTGGCCAATCAGGAACAGATGGATTCGACAGGACATCTGAAAGTCTAAACTTTCTTTTTAACTCATTTATCACCAAATGGTTAAATAATGATGGCTCTTTTTCTTTAATTAACAAGTTGGCAAAAACTCGATTTTCTGGGCTCAAACAGGTAGTCCACGTGTTGAAGAAATAATTTAGAAAAGCATTTTTGTTTTCCCTATTGGTGATTCCATCGCCTAGTTCCGCATTCTTATCATAGTTTGGCATCATGAATAACATAAGCATCAATGCCCTTAACTCTCGTAGGTTGGTAGGGACGATTAGGCTTGTCTGTCCTTCGCTGTTGTAGAAAAGAAATCGAGTTTTCACAAATATAAGTTCCAAAAGAGCAATTTTTACAGACTCATATTCATATTTATTATCAGCATTGTCAGCAAGAACTAAACGACAATCAGCATAATCGTCTTGGGTGGGCATATAAATTCTCGAATAAATGGGTAAGAATTTGACCATATAAGCTTCAGTCATTGCAGAAATCTCATCAATACTGATTTGACCATGTTCCAATAACAACTCATACAGGCGTATATATGATTGACGAATTGCATCAGACAGTTGTTCACTTTTCCCTGCTATGCAGACAACAACCTTGTCTATGATTAGATATTTCCTAATTTGCTCAGCCATCTCAAATGCAAGTGAAGCATTAAGGTCTATGTCATCGATGGTGATAAGCATATAATCCTTTTTCTCCACAATAAGAAATGCATCTACCAATTTCTTAACGGAAGCACTCAGTCCGATGCTGGAAGCCAATCCCTGTAAATCTTCCAATTCACTGTCTTCTTGGCAACATTCGCTTTCTATATATTGCAAATCCCTTTTGACTTCTTGGAAGGCATAACCAAGTTCTACCAACAAGTTATGCCTATTGGCATCTTGCTGCTCATCAAGCCAATCTTCATATTTCCCAAACATCGTTCCTATAATCAATTCCATGATGTTGCGATGTTTGTCAAAGAACGCTGGCTCAATGGTTTCCAGCAGACATATATCTTTTCTCTTTTCTGTGAGTATGTTTACCAACGATTTTAGGCATGAAGATTTCCCCGTACCTCTATCGCCCAAAAACGAAATTGTTTTGTTTGCAGGGATGTCGTCCAAGTCATCTCTGATAGTTGTCTTATCTGAAGGGAAGAACTCCTCAATCAAGCCCAAAGCTTTACTGATTTGAGCCGACAAAAGATTGTCCTTGTAGCTATCTTTGTTCAATTTCACAGGACGTGTTTCTTCGCCTATTTTAAAAGTCAATGTTTTAACCAATCTTTCCATTTTAGTTCTTATGATTAAGAAATTTGACTGTTACTACATTATAAATAGAGCCTGATAAATGTTTGAGAATATATGCACTTATGGTGCTTATCGTAATTACGAGAACTACTACAGCCCAATCGTTAAGTGCTGGAAATAGATTAAAGAAAGAGATTTCACCAAGGCAAAATGGATGGTGGATGAGATATAGTTCATAGCTTAGTGTCGAAATGCCGCATAATAGCTTTTTGGGTGTTCGAACCTTAAATAGCCTGTACATGAACACAAATATGGCAAATCCGCCAAGTGTAGTCACATAGTCCATCAATATTCCATTGACTATCATTTTATTACAAATCAATAGATAAGATGTGACATTAATAAGCGTTGCTGCAACGATTATTATCCAAATTGGCACTGCATTGAACCATTTCACGATTTTTTGTGCATATAAAAATGCGAGGCTGCAATACAGCAAGATTAAAAAGAAATATCCGGGCAGTCCCATTTGGGCGACTACGATATGCAATGGCAAGCAAAACACCGCCCATATTGCAGGTTTCTTAAATACCTCGGGTTTGTAACCGATTATTGCAAATGTCACATAGCAAGCCATTATCATAGTTACGAACCACAGGTGCCCCAGCCCTGGCAGTTTGGAAAACCAACCCACCATCAGCATATTTGCCGCAAAAGATGTTAGCGAAAATTCAATGCCAGCGAGATAGAATACCACTGCAAAAACTATCTGCATAGGCCATAATGAGCATAACAATCGTGTTACCCGTTTCGAGAGGAATTGAAATACATACCTTCCCCCCCCCTCTTTTGTATTCGTTAACATTTAATCCAAGAAGTAGTGCAGAAAGCAAGAAAAACACCGTGTTGAACGTGTTTGCACAGAACCTGCCCATTGCAGTCCACCCCATACCAAAACAAATGTGGCACAGCAATATGAACAATATTGCCGCGGCACGAATGCCATCAAACTCCAATACCCTTTTCATCTTTTTACTTTATGATAAATTTCCACCATCTGCTGGGCTTTCTTTTCCCAAGCGAGTTCGGTTTGCCGTTCTTGGCAGTTAAGCCTCATAGTCCTTAACCTTTCTCTATCCATGGATAATTGCATAATGGCTGATGCAAAATCATTTATGCTTTGTTGTGGGTTTGACAGGGGTATTTTCACACCCACTCGGTCGTTGACAGCCCCGGCTTGCCCACATGCATCAAAGCAGACCACCGGAAGGCTATTTTGTATAGCTTCAAGCACAACGTGCGGTGTGCCTTCCATTATGCTGGTGAACAAGAACAAATCACATTGCCGCATAAATTGCAGCACCCGGTCGTGAGGTATAGAGCCATGCCAAACAACGATGTCATTGATACCTAATTCTGTCGCCAATTGTTTATATTTAGCTTTTTCAGCATCCGTCCCGTTACCCACAATATGCAATTTTACGTTTTGCTTGTCGGGCAATGTTGCGATTATCTTTAATGCCAAACCAAGCTGCTTGCGGAAATCAAATTTTCCAACCCACAGAATGTCGAAAGACTTTTTGTCGCCACTGGTATCAACACTGCACGTTGAGCCTACATAGCAACCCGTCTCGTTGGTGAGAGTAACCGATTTTTGGTGATATTCGGAAATGAAATCATATACGCCTTTTGTTGCTGCAACTATGGCATCAGCCCGGTCGAGAACTTTCAGTAAACGTGGTTGGTAATGCCTTTGAAAATTGTTCAGGCTATTTTTCAGACACACTTTGAAGCTTTGCATGGCAGGTTCGCCTTCAAGGTATGCTAATGGCATCATCTCCATGCCTCCGACAGGGCCCCACACAAAAGGTATATTAGAAATTTTCCACAAGTAGCCAGGCTCGCGGAAACCTATCATATTTAACTGGTGGATGATATCGATGCGATGTCTGGCAATAATTTGGCGAGCGATGGCAAGCGTGCGTTTTTGCCACTTACGGTAGTGCCAATAAAAACGCCAGTCGCCCTGATTCCAGCACATCCGGCGTACACGTTCCGACACGGGATTGAAGTAAAAATGCAAGTTGCCCCGTTGCGGCAACTTTTCCACAGTCTCCTCTATCTCGGTGCGCCACTCCCCCTCGGTGATGACAAACACGTTGCAATACTGGGCAAGGTTCACCACCCAGTTCCACCCCATCCCTGGCTCGCTCCCCCAAGCCGGGCTCACCGCATAAGCATTAACCAAAACATTCAGCATAATATAGATTTCTGTTTATAAAGACTTTCGTATATCTGTCCGAGTTCCATATTAATTTTTTTGATATTAAATGTATTATCGGCCAATTCAATCGATGCTTGGGAAATTTTCGTCCTTAACTCGACATTACTTATCAGCTTCTCCAACTGCTGCGACAATATCTCAACATTGCCGACTGGAAATACCAAAGCATTTTCACCGTCTTCGACAATATCGGGCAACCCGCCCACAGGTGTCACTACGCATGGCAAGCCATAAGCCCAAGCATCAAGTACGCCCATCGGAAACCCTTCGCCATCGCTGGCCAAACAATAAATCGAGGCTTCTTGAAACACTCTCACTTTTTCAATGCCCGAAATCCAGCCTTTAAATTCCACTTGATTTTCGATACATAATTCAACTGCCATCGATCGGGCCTTTTCTATTTCGCCATTGCCGGCAAAAACGATTGTCCATTGAGGGTACTTGTCAGCAATGATTGCGAACCCACGTAGAAGAGTTTCATATCCTTTCCTCGGTATTATCGTACCTGCAAACAGGATATGATTTTTACGCAAATCCGCTCTCCGTGCAACTTTGGGGCATGGATTGTAAAGCACCTGGATTTTATCTTGTAGGCCCAGAGCATCATTTATCCATCTTTGCCATTGTCGCGACAATACCAGTATCAAGTCGGCCTCGGAGAATAATTTATGGTAAAGTGCCTTATTATCTGGCTCGAAAAGAAATTTCTCATTCGATGGGTGAAAATGAAATATTACTATTTTATTCAGCAACTTGGCAAGGCGTAAAAATATTCGCTTTCTTTTTGCCGACGATGTTGTGGCTATGTGTATATGAACGATGTCATAAAACGGCAGCAAGCATACATACTCTATAATTGACGTAGCCAGATACCATAATTTGCGCAATATATTCCCGTCGCGGTGAGTTTCAATCCATCGACAGTGAAACCGTTTCCATTGTTCGCCTGTTTCGTGGGCTTTGATTACCGAGGTGATACCACCGCGCGTCTTGCGACTAGTGGCTACTACTAAAACTCTTGGCATATTGTTAAATTGGATTATTTTAAACCTCTTGCGTTTGATATAATGACCTCTTCGCCGAAAGACTTAACCACCCAATCGTTGAGGTCGGTACACCCACCTCGTCATTACTATTTTTTCTGTCCGAATAGGAAATGTGCCAATATGGGGCTGCTTCTTAGCACACTTGAAACCAACAAGCAACCAACTACAACAGTGACAGATATGGCAAACGAAACTACGATTTCCATAAATGGGCTATCGAGCGAGGCAAAATTTGGCAATACCGATGGCAAGTTGCTATAGATAAAGAAATAATGCAATAGGTATATGTCGAGCGTTCTTCGTCCGATAAATATCAATGATTTTCCCACTTTACTATTTGAGTTAAATTGACCTTGGTAATGGTGAAAAACAGAAAAGACGCACAACACTCCCGATAAAGACAATAATAGATGGTAAATCGTCGAACTAAGACAATCCAAAGATGGAACTAATAACAGCATAATAAAAACGCTAAGCATTGTTGTTGTAAAATACCGAGTATTCAGCAAGTGCTCCAACATAGCTTGATGCTTTCTACACCGTGTACCGATGATGAAAAATACATAATTGTGCAAGTTGGAAATGCCTAACGCTCCTGTTAGGTCATCGTCGAGGTTAAACCTCTCGACAAACGTCCATACAGTCAGCAAATATATAATCAATGCCACAATCACATGAAATACATCCTCTGTCATGCTCTTCATCTTAAATGCCATTATCATCTGCTGGCAGAATATATAAATCAGAAAATACTCAAACAGTGCAAACGTAAACCAATACCCTCCTTTGCGTGGATCATATAAAGCCGAAACAATATCGCTTCCTTTTATAAGCGACATTGCTACCATGAATATTAAAGGTGATATAACTTGCACAAGTACCTTTTTCTTCAAGAATTGGGCTGTGTTGCTATAATTCCATTGAAAAGCAGCCTTATACATCAAAAATCCACTAACGAAAAAGAATAATGGCATACGAAGTGGCACGAACACATATTGCTGCAGGTTAAATGTGTCGCTGCTATCGAACCCTAAGCCGAAATAAGACACATGCCACATCACTACAAGCAATATCGTGAATCCTCTCATTGCGTCGAGATACTCGATTCTCTTTGTGGCACCCCCCCGTATTTATATTTGTTAACATTTTATTTTGATTTTATTTTGATTATCTTGGCAGGAACGCCACCTACCACTGCATTGTCGGGAATATCGTGGGTGACTACGGCGTTTGCCCCGATGGTTACGTTATTGCCGATTCTCACAGAACCGATAACCTTTACTCCAACGCCGAAATAGCAATTATCGCCAACCACAACTTTTTCGTCCATGCTATTTTCATACTTATGGCCAAAAACCACGCCCGACACAATCGTGCAGTTCTTTCCGATCCTACAATCAGGGCCTATATGGGTAAAACCTCCAACGTGATAAATCCTAAATCCGGTGTCAATGGTTCCCGGATAAATTGTGATATGCAATCTCATGCTCAGCCGCTTATAGCAATACCAATGTCCGAAGTAGGCTAATTTATGCCATGCTCCTTTGTTGCATATATGGTATTCCATGTATCGAATATGCTTTATGAGATGATACACAAACCACCCTTCGTTGTTCACAAGCCTATCTTTTAGCGACGGAGCTTTTCCTTCATACCGTTCCAAATCACGCTGCAATACTTCTTTTAGTTCTCTTTTAGTCATCCTAAACTGTTTAGTTACATCAAACAAGCAGCCTGCACAAATATTCGGCTACAAATGAATTCGACTCGGGTATATAATGGATAAAATCTACGTGCCAATACTTAGATTTCATCATTATGGCATCAATGTCATAGAATGGCAAGTTATGTTCCTCGGATATTTCTTTCATTATTCTATTCTTATTTTCGACGACAACATTTTCTTCGTCGTTCAAGTATTCTTTGGGCTTAAATCCCAGTTTTCTGCGTATCCGCTCAATTTCGTTGTTATACTTTCGCCATTTATAAATATGGAAAGTGCTTAGAACGACAACTTGTCGGGTCCTGGATTTACACTCGATGATTAAACGAGTAAAATCATGATACAAACGCCTATAATCTTGTTCCCCGAAAAAAGCATTCCCATCCTCGTTTAAACGAGAATGGTTACCAACCCAGCAGAATATTGTGCTGTACTCATAAAGCCCGTTTTTAAAAAAACACTGCCATTGATCCCAAAACATGGAATCACGAAGTGCGGCAGATGTCCCAAACAGATCGACAGGGCACTTCAGCTTTTCCGACAAACTCCTACGATATTGGCGTGCTATGCTGTCGCCGACAAGAAGTATTCGGCCCCCCCCCTTGAACATTCGCCTGGTCATACCAGAAATTACTCCATTCGGTAGTTTCCTTGTCCTTGTAGGAATTTAACGGTAGATACATAGTAGATTTCATTTCAGCCGGTTTATAATTTTGATAACCAATGTTACCACATTATACATTCTTAGCTTAAGAAAAAAACGCACAACCCTTTGGGTTACCAATTTGGGCCGAGCCAAGTCAATAATGGTTCTAAAAGGCTCATTCTTCACCATCTCATAAGGCAGATTAGCATCAACGCATCTGATGATATATGCGTATAGATACCAAAAAGCCCAAGTATGGAATTGAGTCTTGCATTCAGCACCGATATTCCATTGAGATAGTTGGTCTTTTAATTCTAAATAAATCTTTGCCACAATCTCGCTATACCCGCTGAATACTCTGCCTCTTCCAGGCTGGGGCGGATAATCACATCTCACATTATAAGTGTGGCACGGTATTGCACTGAATGAATCAATGTATTTGTAGTATCTGAAATTGAATACCATATCTTGAGACCGCCGGTAAGGAGGAAATTCAATCTTATTGGATTTAATTATCGAGGCCCTGAACAATTTACATACTGGGCCATCCAAATAATGATGCTCGAACATGATTGCAGAGAAATTATCACGGCAGCCACGCTGTGAAACATATACAAGCCTCGGCTTGTTATTTTTATGCGTGGCAACAATCTTGTTTTTGGAATTTACTTTTCTCTCGATAGTTTGAGAAACTACCAAATCATAATTTCCCTTTCTTTGCTCGCATATTAAAGTTTCTACATAATCGGGTTCAACCCAGTCATCAGGATCAATAAAGCAGATAAATTCGCCCGACGACAATGCAACACCTTTGTTTCTTGCTGGCCCCGACCCGGCATTTTCTTGGTAGAACACCTTGAATCGAATATGAGTATTGCAATATTCCTTTGCAATACTGAATGAATTGTCGGTTGCCCCATCAACAACCAAGATACACTCAATATTGTCATACGTCTGTGCTTCTATACTTTCCAAGCAATCTATGAGATACGACTCGACATTATAAATGGGTACTATAATGCTTACAAGCGATGTATTCTTACACATAACTTTACATAATCTTTGAGTTGATTTCTTTCTTGAAATTACCGACTACATTATCATACATGAAATCCTGCTGGTAGTTTAAAATGCCCTCTGAAAACTCTGAAGAATCCGTATCTTTAGCTTGTAACAAGGCATTTCTCAAGGATTCCCGATCATGCATCTCATATAATATGCCGACTCCATATTTTTCAATAATAGATTTGTATGGATTATAGTTTGGTGCTATAATCGGTCGTCCCAAGAGGAGTGCTTCGGCCATAGTGCCATTTGTGACGCTGCTCGGCTGCTTCTCATCGCATAAAATAAGATAATCACAATCAATAATCAACTTATCATATTCCTCTGCGCTTAGACGGTTGGGAATACGCGTTACGAAAGGATTCCGAGCCGACCGTGCCTCAAGCATCTTGTCATAGCCATTAATTGTATATGCCTTGCCAGCGATTATCAGATGGAAGTCAGATCCACCAATCGCTTCCAAAGCATCGATACATAAATCCAACCGTTTTTCGGGACGCAATGTTCCTATTGACAGCAAAGTCACGGTGGCATTATTACGTTGCTTTACAGGGCGTATTCCTTTGGTTGTTCTCTCGGGTCGCACTACCAATCGCTCACGCTCATATCCCAGATTGACGAACTCGTCCCTGATGATTGTATCCGAAACAAACAAATAAATATTCTTTTGTTTGTGAATTATCCAACTGTTATAAATTGAATGTATGGCATCTAACGGATATGTTCTTGACAGGCGAAATCGTCGGTATTGGGTGAAAAAGAAACTTCTCAACGCCCAAAGGAAAACCTTGTGATGTGGTGGAACGTATTTCAACCATGTCAACGAGGTAGCAGAAAGGATTGAACCGACATAAAAATTCTTAGTCTTGGGCGACAATTCCTTGATGACGGCTTTCATGTAAGAACGTGAAGTCTTGTAGGATTCTCGTTTTATGCTTAAATCTAGGATTTTAAAGCCGCAATCCGAGCATAGTTCTCTTTCATTAGTCACATTGGCGATGGCCACCTTTAAGCCCGAGTCGATCAGAAGCTGCCCTATATTGCATAAATCGACCATGTGGTTGCGAAGCCCCGTGTGTTCAAATATTATAAAATCATACATCTTCATTGCTGTTATTTGTGGCAGGCTCGGTGAGGGTACATGCAAAAAATGCACTGAACAACCCGATGCTGGCAGTCAAGTCGTCGCTTACCATCACACGCATACCTAAAGCCGCCACGATTAAAAAAATAAATGTCTTATTTTCGGTCAAGAACAAAACATTTAGCCGTTGGTATCTAAAATGGGCAACAAGCATTGCTATCAGAAATGCCACTCCCAACACACCGCACTCACACAGCACCTCTATGAAAAAATTATGAGGATACAACATCCCAGGGTACGCATGGTTAAACCCTCCGACCCCGCTACCGAGCAATGGATTTCTAAGAAATAAATTCCACCCCATTGCTAAAAGCATTTCCCTACCTTTGTCTCCGCTATCTAGAGTTTCCGAAATATAATCAATTCCCAACATGGGTAGAATTTGTAGCAGAAGGCAAAAAGCGGCAGCACCTATTAATAGATATACAATCTTTTTATTGTTTCCCCTTTCCAGCAAATTTCTACTATTAAAAACAGTAAGATATAACAATATGATAATGATAGTGCCAAAGATTGCCTGCCTGGCTCCACTTGTAAGCACTAACTGCAAGGCTATCAAGGAATATATGATGATTTTAGGTTTTGTATTTTTTAGTTTGGCCAAATACATGCTTATTCCGAAAAGTGTGTTCATCCCCACAACCTGGTAGTTTACAAATTTCATGTACAAATCATCATTCTTCATTCCTAACAACAATCCCGCACCTTTTCTGTGCCACTCATAATCGAAAAAATTATTCGGCCGTATCCCAAGCAAGTTCATATTGTGAACTAAAAATAGAATTGAGGCCAAGAACAAACATTGGGTTAAGATTTCATTCTCTATCTTAGATGAATGCACGATTGTGTAATATGCAACGAACATCATTGCTCCATTCATGATTAAGCCCTGAATTTTAGTTGTAGCCCTAATGTCATTAATATTGGGACTTAGAACGTAGGCTAAGAAAAAATAAATCAATACGATTGCCATCATTTGTATTGATGCCGATTCGTACTTGAAATGTCGAAAAGTGTCCTTGACCAGCCATAACCCGAAGAAATTGAGAATCAACCCATAAATCGGCAAAAATGGCATTTCAAATCTTATAGTACTCCCAAGTACACCCCCGAACATCAACAAGAACACGCCGACAGTGTGAGTGTCGGCATAAATCAACCGTATTACCAAGGCAGCAAGTACGACCCAAAATGGTAACACATCCATACTGATAGCTACCAGCATTATCGCAATGACGTAAATGAATGCAGTATCAAGAGATGGTTTCATAAGTATGGTTTAAGTTCGGAATGAATTTCTAATACTTTCGCAAACGAATTCTCATTTAAAATCTGTCTTCGTGCAGCATGCGATAATCGATTATATCTTTCTTCGTCTGAAAACAGCCATTCTATGCCCGCCTTCAACTCCGATGCGTCATAGCCTTGGGTCAAATAGCCTGATTTATTATGCCTTATCAGGTCAACAACTCCTCCGGTAGGAAAGCCGACACAAGGTTTACCACACGACATGGCTTCCAATACGACCTGCCCGAAACTTTCCGCAATCGATGTCATTATAAACGTATCGCACGCATTGTATGCTGCTGCAATTAGCTTATCTTCAGTAAGGAAACCTGTTTGAACCACATGGATCGACAAATTAGAAATGAAATCTGCATCAGCCCGACCTATCACCAATCCTTCATAGCGGTTAGGATCAAGCATATTCAAACATTCGGCCGCAAAATTTGCCCCTTTATATGGACTGCTGATACGCGTGGCTCCAAACAATATGGTTTTTTTCTTTGGGTCCAATCCATATTGCCGTTTTGCGTCGATGTCGATATGCTTGTAAGTATCGGTGTCTAATATATTTGCAACTGTGTGTATTTTGTGTCCTTTGCATAGTGCCGAAGTAATGGCGCAACTTGCTTCCCATCTGCTTGGGGAGATAAATTCTAAATTGGGGTATCCATTCCATTTCTTAATTTTCTCACCCAATTGCCTCGAAGCCTCGTTCTTGCAAATACTATTCGTTATCTGTGGGCATTCGTTGCAATGCCTCGTGTATCCATCGCAAGATAGTGCATAGTGGCATCCGCCAGTAAATGGAAACATATCATGCATATACCAAAACGTAGGCTTTCCCAGTTTCAGAATTTTCTCAACCCCATTTATGCTTAAAGTATTCCCACATATCCAATGTAAAAAGATTACGTCGGCAAGTTGCACTTTCGTATTTTTATAAATGGGGATGCCGAAATCCATCAGCGAAAAGTTAGCAACAGCCTTTAGCCTATTTTCCCTCCTGCTGTTGACTCTATAGTTGAACGATTTCAGCACACGGAACAGTCCCTGGTAATCATTCAAGGTTACTACCTCAGACTGAAGCCCGGCTTTGGCCATCGCCTCGTTGTGCCTAGCGCATGCTATAGCCGCACCGCCTCTATTATCTGTAGCATTAATGTGAACAATTCTCATCTTTGATTAGTAGCGGAATTTATGTAGCACATATCCAGGCTGTTTGATAATATCGAAAGCATTCAGTGTCCGCGCAATGAAATGGCGAACCTTTTGCAGAAAAGTTTTTGGCTTTGTCTTGTAGGGCAATTTCATATTGACAGGTGCGCCCGTTATATGGGCGTAAATCCCCAAATAGCGAGTATAAAGATGCTTGTATGGATGGGGGCTATCGGCATACCATGGCTGAATGAGCGTACAAAAATGATGTATCGCCGGATGTTTTCTCGCATCACTCAATTCGGCATAATACTTCGGAAACACAAATTTCTTGCGCAAATAATTACACCCTACCATGTTCCACTTTATTGGAAGTAGTTGGATGCGACCTTTCATGTATGTCGCTATTACATCTTGCTCGTTAACAAACACATTGGAATGTTCGATGACAAATTCGAAAATAGGATGATTGTTCTCCTCCTCCCTCCACCGTGCAATATCACAAACCATCACGCCCGAATTGATATAAGGGTCGGTTTCACTAAGTCCAAGTGTGTCTTTACGCGGCAGGCAACTTATAACATCTTCTACTGCAGCAATAATAGCATTGGGATTTAACGGTATGTTGTATAGCTCATTGAGGTTATCAACGACGACCATATCCACATCTAAAAACAAGCACCGTTCAACCTCCAAGGGAAGTATATGTGGCATAAATAATTTGTAATAAATCATTTTACTCCAGTTGCTCGAATTTAGCTTGTCGATGTCGCAATATTGCGAAAGCTGCGAATCGGGCTGGCATATTTCTATGCTATTTCCATAAGCCTTGCAAAGGCATTCCAGACGACGTTGATTATCGTCTGAAATGCCATTTGTAAGCAAAAATACCCTAATTCTACACCCTTTGTTTGTTTCAAAGAGCGAGGTAAGCATTACGCCAGCATGCTGTATGTAACCATCATCGGCGACTATTACTACATTCATTTTTCAAAGCCTTCCATCAACAGAATTATGCGGCAACACGCCCTTTACATCATAAACAACTCCGTTGGTTTTAACGATGCTATTTAGGTCAATTTCCATGAATTGTTTGTGGGCAACGCATAAAATCACCAAGTCGTACAGCTTGGATGGAAGTGTATTTGTTACAGTTATACCATATTCCGACTTCACCTTTTCTGCATTGGCCCAAGGGTCATACACCGAAATGTCTTCTGTGTATTCCTTGAGTGTCGAATATATGTCCACGACCTTTGAATTACGCAAATCCGGGCAATTCTCCTTAAATGTAATACCTAACAACAAAACGCTTGAATTTTTAACCATCACACCTTTTTTATTCATGCATTTGATTGCTTGGTTGACCACATACGCACCCATTCCATCGTTAAGGCGACGTGCCGAGAACATAATCCGAGGCAACACGCCGTATACCTGCGCTTTTTGGATCAAATAATATGGGTCAACACTGATGCAATGTCCGCCCACAAGTCCAGGCGACAGTTTGATGAAATTCCACTTTGTGGCTGCAGCCTCTATCACGTCGTGTGTGTCGATGCCCATGGCATTGAATATCTTCGCAAGTTCGTTCATAAATGCGATATTCACATCGCGCTGCGAGTTTTCGATGATTTTCGATGCCTCGGCCACACGTATCGAAGGGGCTTTGTGTGTGCCGTTCACGAGGACGGAGTTATACACTCTGTCAACTATGTCGGCAATCTCAGGGGTAGAACCCGACGTAACTTTCTTGATTTTCTCAACGGTGTGTTCTTTGTCGCCAGGGTTGATACGTTCAGGGCTGTAACCTGCATAGAAATCCACGTTGAATTTCAACCCGCTCACTCGTTCTACCACAGGCACACATTCCTCCTCAGTCACTCCTGGATAAACGGTCGATTCATACACCACGATGTCGCCTTTCCCGATAACCTTGCCTACAGTTTCGCTTGCGCCCCACAATGGTTTCAAGTCGGGGTGGTTGTACTCATCAACTGGCGTTGGTACAGCCACTACATAGAAGTTGCAGTCGCGTATCGCATTGATGTCGGTTGTACAGGTGAATCCACTTGCAAGAGCTGCTCGCAGCAGCTTGTCGTCAACTTCAAGCGTAGCATCATGGCCGCCATTGAGAGCATCGACGAAAGGCGACTTTCATATGGGGAAGAAAACGGGGGAGCCAATGGCAGCCCCACATAACCAAGACCGATAACGGCAATTTTAATCTTTTCCATCCTGTATATTACTTAATATTTAGTTTTAAAATTGGTGCTATTTTTATGTAGTATAATAGTTTTATTGGCAAGATGAGATTTTTAGGTAAGTATCTAAGAGTGAGAATAAACGCTTGGCAGATATGATTGCCAATAACCGCATATCGTATTGCTAAACGCACTTTGTACTCAAACTCCCGTCTGATTAAATCAAGAAAATCTTTGGAATATTCTGCCACACATTCCTTCTTTACTTTCATTTCGGCCAACGCCTCAGTTATTATCATATCGGGATTGATATATCGCGATGACAAGTTTTTGCCAAAACTACTCCCGTCTGTGACTTCTGGCGCATAATAGCGATACACCACCTCGGGAATGAACATAACGCTTTTGGCATTTTTTATAGCTGAGAACGTAAATAGATGATCCTCGCACCAAGAAATTTTCTCGTTGAAACGAATATCCCCAATGATTTCTTTCCTAAAGCAGCTATTCCACAAATAGGCCTCGTAGCGGGTCGAGGAACATTTGCTTATAATATCTTCTTTTCGGCCGACAACGCATTTTGGTGTGGACACTAACGTGGTATTCCCATTCTTAACTCGCTCAAATCCACCCCTAATCAAGTCAACGCCCAGAATGAAGCAGGAAACATACGCAGCCAACGCTCCGGGTGGCATTTCATCATCGCTATCACAAAATGTTATCCAGTCACCATGAGCCTGGCTTAATCCGAAATTCCTTGCATGACCCACGCCTCCGTTGGCTAAATGCCAGGACAATATGCGACTATCTCTATTTGCATAGTCGTCGCATATATTTGCCGAACCATCGGTGCTGCCATCATCGACAAGTATCAACTCCCATTCGGTATAAGTCTGGGCGAGAACGTTATCAATACAACTTTTCAGGCAATTTGCCGAGTTATATACTGGGACAATGATTGAAATCAGCATGGTCGCAAACATGATGTTAAATAGTCTAAAGATGGCTCTCTGAGTTTCGTTAGTGCATCGTGTACACATTTGTAGTCAATCTTCGGTGGCACTTTGTCGTCGAAATCCAAATCTTTCAATACCCCTCCAATATTCAGTGCGTTCAATAAATCCACATACCTTGCATCATTTCCATCATGCAACCTCACTGGGAACAATGGTCTTGAAAATATTATGGAGAAAACTGTGGCATGAAACGATGTCGTCACTACACATTGCGCATATTTGATAATCGAAACAAAATCATTTACCGAATAATTTCCAATCGATAAATCAACCACATCCCATCCATGAAATTTTGCTATTTGATTAACTTTATTCAAAAGAATAGAGTGGACTATGGGCGAAAACCTAAGCATTACATGGTAAAGCACTATATATCGACGTTTTTCCCATGCCCGATTTATGATTTTGTCCCATGTATTCGCATCAACACACAATGTCGGATCCAGTGTTACAGGAAGCCTTTTTGACGTCATGCCATATATTTCGTCCGAAATGTTTCTTTCCCTTAATGAAACACTATCGAAATTCTCTATATATGTCGATATGCTTTCACCAAGCGTTGTTATTGTGTGGGCATTGGAACTTATGGAAAATCCTATTAGCTTGGTAGCATTCGGCCTACTGAACATTCCCCAATACACTGGGTCAATTCTGTTCCCTACGCAGTTGATTGACCACATTTGATCGCTCCCCACCAAATACACGTCAAATGCCGGCAACGACTTAGCATCACACTTTTCCGACAGACTGAGATGTTGATTGACAAACGACTCAAATATAGGTTGAAGTTGATTACGAGTTTTGATTTTACTCGGTATGGCCAACAAAGCCTTGATACTAAACTTGTTTTGCCATGTCTGCTCCATTATCGATGGACGATATAATTTCTCGATAAAAGGTTGCCTATAATCAACTACCTGAATTTCATGATCCATCGATTTTAATAGTTCCTGCAATGCGAAGCACTGAAGCACCGCGCCATAGTTAAAGGCTCTGTGATATGTTATTATGCCTATCCTCATTATTGCAGTTTTTTACCTATATATCTCCTCACCCGATCGGCAAGCGTAGGAGAATCATAGTCGTGAAAGAACACATATTTAAATCCTTTTTTAATATAATCCGTTTCCATTAGGTCTCGGAATGGGTGGATTGGTGTAGGGTGCTTAAGATTGGGTTGCAAGTAGGAGTCATTATTAACTTCAAAAGCAATCAAGTCATTCATTACTGATTTAAATAGCGTTTTACCTTTTGGGGTGTTTATCAACACTAGATTTAGTCCCCTATCATCGTCTTTTAATGCTACTCTTTGTTTTTGCCATCCCCAGAAATCAGCCAAAGTGACATCTCCCACTCGCTTGGTATTGCAAAAATGACATGATGAGCAAGATTTTCTAAAATAAATTTTGTTGTACAAATGGTAATTTGAAACCATTGTTTCATCTTTACCTTCATATTTGTAGGTCTCACGATGCGCCGACCAGCCAAATGTGATTTTATCTCTAAAATTAAACGAAACTATTTTCTTCTGCCTCTGGCTTTCCAAATATGAAATATAATCACGCCATATATTGGGACTTACTACTCCGTGACAAACAATATCGACCAAAAACAAATTCCTCCCAAGCTTCGCTCCTACGAAATTTTTTAGACCAGCCACTTGGCATCCAGTTCCCACAAACAACACTCGTAATCCCGACTTTAGGTCATTTTTTATATTTCTAAAAACACCAATCAAATCACTCTGCACATATTTGCTACCTCGAAATTCATCGCGTTCGACTTTATTATTCGCACGTTTATGTATGATTTTGAATTGACTTGAGTAGCAAACGCCATAAACAACGCCACCACTGTCCAATATAAAATCTGAAATGGCAACAAAAACCGCACCAGACCGAGATTGCATCACTTCGTTGATATCCTTATGCCTAGCCCCATACACTATTGGGACCTCGAAATTTAAAGATGTGTCATAATGTTCATTAAAAGGGCATATTGCTTCACATAGCCCACAATCGACACACTTATTTTTATCTACTACTGGATATAGGAAACCGAGCGCATCGGGCTTCATTGTAATCGCATTGTGCGAACATACGCTGGCACATGCTGTACACCCACAACAATCCGAGGGTTTATTTAGCTTTATCATTTAACTTTTTCAAGAATTTTGAAACATATTGTGTGATAAATACTCTGTCGCTTGCCGTGCATCCAACATAATATATAGCCATCATGGCACTAATAACGGAACAAAGAACCGTGATACTAAACAATTTAAAATTATACGCATCGATAAAAAAGTCTATTATTAGTGGTAGTATAGCAGCAACAACCGTGACAATAACAACATTTATATATACATCTTTTAAAAATTTCCTTATGGACAGTCCGACCATTTTCCTTAGCATTATCAGTCGTGCAAACTCACAAACAACCGAAACTATAATTGCCGTGATAAATGTTACTTCAGGCGGGAAGCCCAATTTTAGTCCTACATAACTAATGGGCAGATTAAGCAGCTGCAGACCTCCGACTATTAGCTGGTAGTTCTTTATCTTTCCAGTTGCCAACATTATAGTGACTAAAGGTGATGCCAACGATTCGCTCATTGTAAACAATAGCACCAACCGTGTAAAATTCGACGCATGTTCGGGGACAATCCCCAACCACAGATGCAATAGGTAGGGAGTGGTGACAAAAATGGGCAATGACAATATTAGCAATATATAATACGACAGCCTTGCTCCTTGGAATGCCAGCGAGAACATATATCCATAGTCTCCGGAAGCATAATTTTTGGTAATTTGTGGATTTAATGCTATCATAAAATTTGCAACAAATCCATAAACAGCCGAATTTACCGACATTGCTATTCCTCTTGCCGCATTGACCGTTGCACCACAAAACATATTTATCAAAATATTCCCACCTTGATCTCTTAACACAGCCGATGATGCCCCGATAAAGTTCCAACCAGCAAATCCAAACATTTCTTTTGTGATTTTCCTGTCAAATATGAGCGTATATCTGCATTCGCTAAAATGCTTGCGACAATATAGCACATAGAGGTATCGCTGAATAATACCTGCAACTAACACGAGGGCTCCATAATATACCAACCTGTCAATAGGATTCAATAATATGACAAATGCTATGGCTAACTTAGAAATTGCATCAAATAAACTTATATATGCAAATGCCGACATTCGCTCGTATGCAACAATAATGGCGTTGTAGGGGGTACTCAAAAGGTTTACACCAAACGTAATAACTGAAAATTGGAAACACCAATAAGCCGCGTCTGCCCTTTCTGGCGATATAACCATTTTATTGTTCATGAACCACAAACCCACGGTCTCCAAAAGTATAGTTATAGCAAGAACAATCATCAACTGGATATTAATCGCAGTGCAAAATATGCTTTGCATATTCTTGTTATCCCTTTTCCCCAACTCAAATGTCATATAACGACTTATCGCTGCCGATATTGACCCCGACAACATTGAAAATAACGATACTACACCGCCCACTACATTGTATATCCCATAGTCTTCTACTCCGAGAGCATTTAATATTACTCGCGACGTGTATAGGCTTATTATCATTAACAATAACATCCTACAATATAAAAGCAACGTGTTTTTTGCTATTCGCTTGTTATTGCTAATTTTTTCTATATTCTTGTTTTGCATACAATAAACTCTTTAACAGATTGGGCAATCCCAAGCTATCTTATAGGTAGGGCGAGGGCAATCGGAACACCAAGCTGAACACCTTAATCATTAAAGTTATACTTGAAGTTCAATGCACGTTCGAGAATAGTGAGGCTGTGGATGTCGGTGCCAGTGTATTCGTACATATTCTGCTTGTTGAGGAGTTTGGATCGTCTTCGAGCTTCTTTGCCGTACATACCGAACAGGGAGAACTGATTGAGTTGAAACTCTATATTCATAGACTTCAACTTTTGGTAATCACTCTCGTTCATATACTGATAACGTTCTGGATGTGCTACCACCGGATAATATCCTTTTGCTTTGATACGGAGCAGGATATTGTGCAAGCCCATCGGGGGGTTGAAGTAACTCGTTTCTACCAACAGGTGCTTGCCATCTTTGCCAATAGGCAGTAGGTCGTTCTTATTCAATCGCTCTTCAAATAGGTTGTCCAGCATATTCTCAGAAGCAAGATTCAATGCTATATTACCTTGGTATGCGCTTTGTAATTCAACGAAACGTGCCCTCAAATGTTGGGTCGTATTTGGCATATCCTCCATAATGTGCGGAGTGAGCCATACTTCCTTTACTCCCAGTCGTTCGTATTCCCCTAAAATTTGCAGAGCTTCATCCATCGTCTGTACGCCGTCATCCACATCGGGGAGGATATGGCAATGCCAGTCGGTGAAGCCACGGAAAAATCCACTTTCTTTCAAAGTCTGTTTTTTACGGAACGGCCACATGATTACTTGGAACTACTGCCGTAATAAGAACCGCTTCCATAACCGTATCGGTAGCCATACCGATAACCGTATCGTCCGCCGGCACCTTCCGTCCCATTGAGGATTACAGACATATTCTTGTATTTCTTTTCTCGGTAAATGTTTTCCAACTCCGGAAGCATGCTGCGTTCCAGCAAGCCTGCACGTACCACAAAAACGGTACGGTCGGCCCATTTCTCTATGATTTGAGTATCGGCCACCAATTCAACCGGTGGGCAGTCTATCAATACAACATCATATTGCTGCTTTAAAGTATGGATTGCGTCCTGTAGACGGTCGTTGAACAACAGTTCGGTCGGGTTGGGTGGAATGGTGCCGACGGGGATAAAACTGAATGAAGGGTGTTGCTTGTCCGTAACAATTATATCCGAAAGTTCGTCTACCTGTCCTCCTAAATAATTGCTCAGACCAACCTCCGGCGAATGGATATAGGCTGAGGCAGAGGCGTGGCGAAGGTCGCCGTCGATAACCAATACTTTTTTATTCTTGATGGCAAGACTCATGGCAATGTTCATGGTCAGGAACGATTTTCCACTGCCCGGATTGAACGAGGTGATAACAATCACATTGGAAGACCTGTCTTTGCCAATCATGAATTCCAAATTGGTGCGCAAGACGCGGAAAGCCTCATTCATGATGTCACGGCTTCCTTCTTTGACCACGATGGTGTGTGCCTCATGTGATTTTACTTTTTTCTTGCCGCAGATGGCCAAAGGGATCTCTCCGATAAAGGGAACGCTCAAGTCATCCAAGTCTTTTCTTCCACGGACACGGGTATTCATGTTCTCACGAATGAAGATGACGACCACGGGAATGAGCAGCCCCAAAGCAAAAGCCACCAAAAGAATGTTTTTCTTTATGGGGGCGGTAGGTATCATGCTTCCACCAGGCTTGGTGATGATGCGGGTATTATAGGCTGTAAATGCCTGTGAAAGTTCGTTTTCCTCACGTTTCTGCAACAGATACAGGTAAAGTGACTCCTTCACCTTTTGCTGGCGTTCCACGCTAAGCAGGTATTTGGACTGTTTCGGGTTGGAGGCAATCTGCGAGGTAGCCTGCCCTCCAATGTCCTCCAGACTTTTGATTTGTGCACGCAGGGCTACCATCTGGTTGTCGATGGAGGTGATTAAAGCACTCCGCATATCTTCCAACAATTTGTCCATTTCCCTAACCAAGGGATTCTTGACGCTACTGTGAGACACCAGACTGTTGCGTTCCAGCAACTTGGTGTTATATTCATTCAGTTGTGTGGCAAGGCTTGCATTTTCGATGCTGGAATTGGCGGGAAGCAACTGATGCTTGTTGTTTTCATTGGTCAGGTAATTCTTTATATACCGTGCCATATATACCTGATTGTTCAATTCCCGGATTTCGGCATTGGCCTCGTTGGCTTGGGTCATATACATGTTTGCCGCCACCTGTACATCCGGCAGCAAATGCTCGCTTTTGAAAGAGGAGATGTCATCATCCACATTGCCAAGCTCTCCTTCAATCACCCCCAAACGTTCGTTGATGAACATGGAGGTGCTGACCGCAATCTGATTTTTGTCTCTTACCCAGTTCTCGTTGTAAACGGCTATCAGGGTGTTAAGCACATCTTCTGCCCGTTGGGTGGATACATCTTGGAAAGACAGTGTGATAATGTTGGACTTCTCGTCGTTTTGGGATATATTCAAGCGGGCGGAACAGTTGGCCGATGTTGCCGCCAAAGACTGGCGGCTTACATAAATTACCTCTTCCGTTTTATCCGAATAGGTAGCCGACGGAGTGATGACAATAGGGCCTAAGGGGCTTTGAATACTGTCGTTCAGCTTGCCTTTCACGGCATTGTCGTCTCCTGTTTCTGTCCCATTCCGTGTAAAAGAAGACAGTTCCACCGCCCCGTCCTTTGCCAGATGAAGTTCAAAAGTAGCGGATTCATTCTCTGAAAGGGTGGGAATCACTACCTGAACCGGAAGTCGGTGTCCATATACCGTCTGTTTATGGAAACGTCCGTCTGTCTGATAATTCATCTCCAGATGCAACCGCGACACCACTTCGCGCATGATGTCGGGAGATTGCAGGGTTCCCATCTCGTTGTAGACGTTGGTATTGGTTGTGAACAGTCCCAAATCGGAAAAGGACTCCATATCTGTCGAAGAGGATTTTCCTTTGGAATCGTCTTTAATCAAAATAGAGGCGGTTCTGACATATACCGATGGGGTTTTCAGCAGGTAAAAGGTGGCACCCCCCAAGCATAAGACCAATGAAATGACAAACCAGTGCCATTTGTTGAGGCAGAGGTAAAACAAATCCTGTATGGTAATGAAATCCTGTGTATTTTGTACTGTTGATTTATTCTGAATAGTAGCCATTTCTCTTTTTATTTAACGATAAGTACAGCGATGGAGGTCAATAAGGAAGCCAGCGAAATCCAGAAAGAGGTGCTGCGCACATTGTTCCCGTTTACAGTAGACTGCCGAGCTTTGGTGTCGTTAGGCTCCACATATACCACATCGTTCTGTTGCAAATAGTAAGCAGGCGAGGTGTAGAGGTGGTTAGCGGAGCAGAGATTGACTCCATACACCCGCTGTTTCCCCTCTTCCTGACGCAATACCAAAACCTTTTCCCGTTTTCCGTAAATGGTGAGGTCTCCCGCTTGGCTCAAGGCATCCAAGATGGTAATGTTATCCTTGTCGATATTATAACGGCCGGGATTGTTCACTTCGCCCATCACGGCTATGCTGAGGTTCATGTACTCCACCGTAACGACAGGGTCTTTAATCAAATCGTGCGACTGTAGCTCTTTTTTTACATAGGCAGCCACCTCTTCGCGGGTCATACCGGCTATGTGTATTTCTCCCAATACGGGGAAATCGATATTCCCTTTGGAATCTACCGTATAGCCGGACACACCCCGATTGGTACCGGAAGAACCCTCCACGCCTATCTGTTGCGAAACAACCGGCAGGTTGAACAGGTTGGTCAGGCGCAAATCCTGACTGTTGACCAAGATGGACAATTTGTCCTTTGGTTGGATCTTAATCTCTACCGGATCTGTAAGCGTCAGTTCGCTCTCGCCCGGACGCAAATCTTGAAAATAAGTGACTTCTTTTGAAGTTGAGCAAGCTCCTAAAAACAGGAGTAATATTGCCCCAATTAAATTTTTGCAAAAATTCATATTGATATAAAACTATAGTTTCGAATGAGTAATATGGATTCTACGGGTTAACCATAGATTACCCAAGGTCCATATAAAGATGTCCAGTATTAAAAGCAAGGTTACATTTATATAACGTGAAAGCAGAATATTGCACAGTGTAAAACAGACAGATACCAGTACAATGGCAATCATAACTGTACGCTGTCTCATGCCAACAGCAAGCATTTTGTGATGGATATGGTTCTTATCTGGCAAAAAGGGATTCTTTCCGTTTCGCACACGGTGCAAATAAACCCGTACCACATCAAAACAGGGAATGATAAGCGGTGAATAGGCTAAAAAGAAAGCATTAGGCTGTTGCATAGAGTGATTTACCGGAAACCCGTCAAGCAATTTCAGACTTAAAATGCAAGTCATCATACCAATCGTCAAGCTGCCGGTATCACCCATGAATATTTTGTTCTTTTTGGCAGGATCTCCAAATACGTTATAATAGAAAAAGGGGACGAGCACTCCAAGTGTCGCAAAAGCGAGCAGGGCATAAATGTATTCGCCTATTATAAAAAACACCAATCCATAAAAAAGCATAGCCACTCCACACAACCCGGAAGCCAATCCGTCTATCCCATCTATCAGATTGATTGCATTGATAATAAATACCACGGCGAATAAGGTAATGGGATATCCAATCCATTCAGGAAGAGTGTGAATAAACAGCAAACCGTGCAGGTCATTGATCCACAACCCGCCTGCAATGACCAGTACCCCACAAATAATCTGTATGGCGAACTTGGCACGGTATCGTATGCCAATCAGGTCATCAGCCATCCCAACCAGATAAAGCATCATAATAGTGCAGAAGCCGAATGCCAACGGACGGCTTTCATTCCCGACTTTATCAAGAAATTGACCGTCCCCCAACAACATACTGATTCCCAAAGCAAGTGCCACCGAGAAAAAAACAACCGGTTTGAAGGCTATCCCTCCTAAACGGGGTACTACCCCCTGATGGATCTTCCGTTCATCAGGTACATCAAACAGACGCTTACGAAATGATATCAACAAGATTTGTGGAATCAAGACGCCGGCAAAAAATACGCTCAAGGCGAATACAAACAAGGAATTGACAACCCAAAAGGCCCTAGGATTGTCCATTACATTTAATATAACAGTCATAAATATCGTATCAGACAAATTGAATATATTCAGGAAGAACCTCCACACCAACAGCGAGATAACCCTTTAATTCGACAAGCAAGCGTTTTATCTTGCTGCCTCGTATTTTAAGCAAACAGCCCTCGTATCCGTTGAGCGGGCCTCCTATAATCCGGATTTTGCGTCCGCACATCTGAGAGGTTATCTCTTCCGGTAAATAATATTTAGGTGAATCAGTACTGCTGACGGCTTGTATGAATCTGTCCATTTCCAAATCGGGCACAGTCATGGGTTCCCGAAACGTATTCCGTAGCCAACGGTATTGAAGCGTTCGGGTCTTTTCTACTATAGAATCCAAATGCCGACGGGAATCATATACAAAGAGCAAATCTTGAATGACCGGAACTTTCTCGCGTACCTTTTTCCCTTTTTGCAATGTGATTTGCTCCATCAAGGGAACAAATACCTTTATTCCCGTTTTTTGTAGCTTCTTGTATGCCGGCTCTTTGGCGTTCCGCCGTTTCAAATCGCGCATGACATACCATTGTGCATATTCAGTACTTTCCATGATATACTTTAGTCCAGACAAATACTATCAATCCTGCACGATTATTTTATTTGTTAATAATCAAGCAGTTACAAAACACTGTCCAAAAGTAGGAATCTTTTACTCCTTTAATCATCCCTTGCATCGCTATTCTAAAAGGCAAGTGTTCACTTATACTAAAACATACTACTCTTCTTAAGAGAAGTACATCTATATAATGAACTTGAAAGAGTAGCGATAGTCACTTTATCTTCTTAAGAGAAGTATATTTCGTTTGCAAAAGTACGAAAAAATCTAAAAATCAAGGCATAAAGTGAACTTTTTTTTTACTACTTATTTTTAAGAATCTTCAACATAATGCGTAAAATGAAAAACAATCATCCCCATATATCCTCTAACATGACTTTGTTTATCAAGTTATTATCGCTTTATAACTAAAAGATGTACTTCTCTTAAGAAGATATGTACCTTTTTCGGTATTTATTTATATAGACATCAAAATGAGACTATTCGCCTTGTCTACAATAGATGTGTCTAAAGAGGCAAGATAAATTCGGGTGGTTTGCTCCGAATCATGTCCCAGTGCCTCACTGATAACAGGCAAAGAAACATTTTTACTTTGAGCGATGCTGGCCCAAGCATGGCGCGCAACATAGGTGGTAAGTGGAATACCTAAACCTATTTGTTTGCCAATGTGTTTCAAATTTCTGTTGATACGGTGCGCTTCATTTTGGTATTGATGCCATTCGTCCACACCATTGTTCTGAATAATTGGTAGCAGGTAGGAAGTTTCAGAGGTATTGTATTTATCAATAAGTTCCTGCATTGGCTTTTCCCATTTGATAAACAATTGCTGACCGGTTTTTTTTCTCCGATAGGTCAGGATTCCATTCTGGAGGTCTTTCTTTTTCAGGAATGCCATATCCACAAAGGACATTCCACGTGTATAATGAACATAAAGATGTCCCTGGCAAAAATGAGAGACTTTTTATTAAGATCCAAATCCCGTATTCTTCGAATCACGCTGAGGGAAACCGCCCGTTTCTTTGTTTTGTCTATGCCGGTATAGACATGCTTGAAGGGATTTCGTTGAACAACAAGCCCTTCACTCACGGCCCGGTTATAAATGGCCCTGAGGTTACGCATATAATACGAACTGGTATTCGGACAGACACCGGTTCCTTTGAGCCAGCTTTCATAGGTTATCATCTGATTGGAATCCAGTTCATCCAATGGGATATCGCCCCGGTGTCCCCGAAACCGCTCAAAACTGTTCAAGGCATTCTGATAGGTGCCGGCTGTGCGTACCTTACCTATCTGCCTCAATTCTACCAGCAGTTCTTTTCCATATAAAAGGAAAGTGCAATTCCCTTCAGGAGCAGTGTAAAGTTCTATTATACGGTCCACAGTGAAAGGAGTGTCTTCCTGATTCAATCGGTTGATGCATTTCTTTATTCGGAAAAGGTCTTTATCAATTTGATTTTTTAATGCGGCAAGATAGCTTTTTCGGCCTTCTCCACTTCCTGCCGAGACATTGATTTCACCGGAAGCAGAAATCCACTCACTTGGAAACAGTTTGTAACCGGTGCGGATATGCCGTACTTTACAATGATGAATTATTTGATAATGAACCGTTCCCTCTTTAAGGATAACGGATGAAGGACTGAATTTTACTTTTACACTAGTCATAAACAATCAATTATTAGTTTAACATATGGAATAAAAACAGGAAGTAATTCAAAAAACTTCAAGCTGTTATGTATATCTCCAGCTAAACTATTCTTGATTGATAAAAGACGCTTTAATTATTTTTATCTAAAGCATTGTATTGAGTAATATGACATAATATGATAAAGTAAAAGACCGCGTTCTGTATATTGCGTGAAGACTTGAAACGGAGTGTCAGAGCCAATGCAAAGAATATCTTGCCATATAGAAAATGGAAAACTCAAAATGGAGAGGCTGTTTCCTGAACTCTTTCCATTCAAGCGAAAGAATTTATAACTGCTGACCTGTCTATATGATTATCGGGTTCACTTTCATCGTGTCCAGGTTCAGGTACAATCCGTTATGCTCGATCACTCCGTTTCGGAACATCTTCCATAGGATGCCGCATCCGAGTTGTGCCAGTGTGGAGTTAATAAACAGGTCCTGTCTTTCCAACGCTTCAGCCAGCGAACAACTCGGGCCGGAATCGGTTTCCTTCACTCTCGCGTATTTCACCATGCGGGTGATGACTTTTAGCGAATTGACGGTTTCATAAAGTTTGGACGCCGGCTGTTTGATTTTCTTCGGTACGGTACCCAGCACGACTTGCCCCGTGGTCTGCGTGTTTCCGAAATCCATCCAGTACAAGGGGGTCTCGTAAGTGCAGTATGTCGGTTGCGGCAAAGCCCTCAACAGATTCCACAAGTCGATCCGTGACTTGATGTTATCGGTACAGGTAATCGTGATATTGGCCAGGTTGTCCCGTCTGGTATCCTTCAATACTGCCGGATAGATGTCCGCTTGCGCCTTCCAGTCATTCCCGAAAAAGTTGTTTATCCGGGTGACGAGGCATTGTGCCTTGTTCTGTCCCAGGTCGGACGGTCCGAAAAGCTGGCGACCGATGTTGGCTTCCGTCACGGTGTCGGGGTCATACAGTGTAACGAACAGTCCCGGGTGTCCGAGTCCCCTCAGGGCTGTGTCAAGACGTGCCAGGCAGGTGAGTACCTGCGACCCGGTTCCTCCCGCTCCGATCAGGTTTACCGTTACCGGATGCTGCGGACTCATCAGGTAACTGTCGGTATAATGTACTCTTTTCATGTCAGTATGTCTTTAAGTTTCATATTGTTCAACGGTTTCAACTCTTTGAGGTCGAATGGTTTGTTCCTGGCCGCTTTCGTTACTAGCACAAGGTTCGACCGGGTCGGATTTCCGTTGCCTCCCAAGTGCGAAAACTCCGTCAGCCAGAATTTCTTTTCCCAGTATTGCAGCAGGCTTTCGTATGTCAGGTCCTTTGGCAAGTCTATATTGGCAGAGCCCAGGCATACGCTGGAGCCGGTCACGTTGAAGAACGGCGCGACATATAGCATCGTATCCTTGCCGGGCATGTCATCCTTGTAAGCATATATCCTCATCCCATGTTCCCCCGCCTCGTAAATCACTCCCGGCAGGTTGTATTCCGCATTTTCTATTTTGAGGTCGGAGCTGAAGAACATCATCCGCTTATGCGGGGGATTGTACCATACATACCGCTCGCGGCCCTTGCGTGAATCGCAATAGATCAGGCTGGACGGTACTTTTCCGTAAGGCGTGCTGCTATGCCTTTCCGAATATCCCTTTACAAGCCCGTTCATGAATTCCAGGGTCACAGGCCTGCCTTCCGCCATATTCCCCCGATCATCTATGTCCCGTATCTCCAAAAAAAAGTTCTTGTTATCCTCCGAGGCGTAGGCAATCAGTGCCGCCTTGGGGATAAGCAGGTTCTTCAAAGTCCTTGTAAGTTCGTTTGTTTCCATCATAGTGTTCAAATTATTATGTTGATGAATTTGTCCGCCCATTTGAAGAAGCGTTCCGGATAGTCATCCATGCGGAACAGCTTTTCCGTTTCGGGAGACAGGTCGAGTGTCGTAACCGGTATGATGTCGTAGGTCTCCCTGCTGTGAGAATTGTAACAATCCACGAGGTAATCCGTCACCATATCGTAACTGTCATAGATCACACGTATCTGTTGGTAGAGGTACATGGGGTGGAACTCCGGTTCTTTCTCATAAAAGGGATCGTAACTGTATTCCATGATGCCACGTTCCGGTGACAGGAATTGCAGCCCCTCCTTCATGGCGGAGACCAGTGACCGTTCGTAGTCGTTCCGGACTTTATACCTGTCAAGTGCCTTCGGCAGGTTCTTGTAGTAACACTTGCATTCCACCCTTTGGAGCAGCCTCTTTATTCTGCCGTTCTCGTAGGAGCGCAGGAGTCTCAGCCGTTTTTTCCTTTCCTCCGGAGTCTCTTCCGGTACTTCCTCTGAAATCCAGGTCAGGACATATTCCGTGTCGTCCTCATCCAGAACGGTCTGTATTCCGTTTGCCTTCATCAATTCATGGATGAACGTGATGGAGATACGTCTCAATTCCGATCCGAGAGCCTCCACGAACTTCATCGGGAAATAATACAGTGTCAGTTTTCCCCAATGATGGGCTTTCCAGAGCTTGAACAGCAACCGTCCGTCTTGCTCTTCGATATTGACGTTCAGCCCCTCACCGACAAGGGCATCCATCTCCTCGTGCAGCCTTGCGATCCCTTCCCCGAATGTCCGGCCCGGGGTATGTACCGCCTCCTTCTCCATCAGATAGGCATATCTGAAGAAGGAGTCACGCAGGAACCCGTAGTTGTCCCGCGTGATGAGATTGTGCCTTTTCCCGTCGGAATCTTCCACGACAAGACTCGGCAAAGGTTTTGGCTGAAACGTGGCGTTCAGAAAAGAGGAACGGCACCCCTCGGTGCCGTAATCCTTTCTTTCCTGTCCGTACCGTAACGGATATTGCGTACGGTCTGTCCGATGATGAGCCTTGCAAGCCGTTCCACCTGCTGTTCGTCCAATGGTACACATGATTTCTTCTGTTTTTTATTGTCCTTTCCCATTGCTTTTATCCTTTTGTCCCGATGGTAGTTTTGAATTCATACACCGCCTTGTCTTCCTTGATGACCGGCCCGTGCACCGTCGCCGTGGTCAGTTCCGGATAGAAGTTCGAGTAGTAGTTCATGACCATTTCGGGGCTGTCCGACGTGTTTGGGTCATCGAGTGTGACCATCCCGTTGCCTTTCTTGAATGTGAATGAACGTGTCATTCCCTTGATTTCTAATGCCATAATATTAAATGCTTTGATAATGTGAGACATTGGGTTCTAACATAGATTGCGGAAAATCGGGATATTCCTCATAATCTTCCGGGCGGTAGGTAGGGACTTCCTGTCCCCTCTGATAGTACGGATAGAGGTCTTCGGGATTTTGCTCCCGTTCCTGCCGGTATGAAATCTGTTGTTCCGCGTATGCATGCTGTGGAGGGAGCTGGTGGCTCATCGGCCGTTGCCCGGCATATTGCGGCTGTGGGGGAGCCTGATGCGGTGCAGGCCTTTGCGCAGGCTGCTGTGGCGGCCACATTATCTGCTGCTTGTCAGGAATTTGTCCGCCCGCTGGTCCTGATGCCTGGGATTGCGGCGGACAGTGCGGTGCAGGCTGCGGCTGTTGTGCCGTTGCTGCCGGTGGTTGTGACCGGAGCTGTTGCGGTGCAGGCGGTTCTTCCATCAGCTCGAACAGGCTTCCCCGGTTCATGGCCTTTTTCTGCTGCTCCAGCATCTCGTCAATCTTCTTCTGGTCCTGCGGCTTGGCATAAAGTCGGGCCTGTCCGAGAGCCGTCACTGCATCCTTATGGTTTCCCGCGGCAATCAGTTCCTCAGCTTTCTTGAGATGCTTCTCGTACTTCTCCCGTTTCTCTTTCTCCTCTTTCGTCTCCTTGGCCTTTGCATCCTTCGCCACCTTGCTCTCGGAAGCGGCCTTTTCCGTCTGTGCCTCGAACTGCGCCATGTTGGTGATCAGTCCCGTGGCTTTCTGCACCGGCCGGGCGACGGCTTGCAGGAATCCGGTATCCAGTTCCTGCGGAACTCCCTTGAGGGTCAACGGGATAATGTGGTTCTGGGCTTCGTCTTTCAGCCCGTTTGACTTCGGCAGTACGGATACCGCCATTTGTCCGTTCGCTTTACGGATGACGAGTGTCAGGTCGACTCCTTCTGTCATCATCTGGTTGATTGCTGTAAAAAACATAATTATATGGATTAAAGTGTGAATAACCGTATTCTTTCTATCTGTTGAAGAACTCCGCCAGCAGC
>OGOW01000515.1_pt1 | contig 44155 bp, 38 predicted proteins | sample 1552781 | NCBI WGS metagenome assembly OGOW01 (sample SAMEA2580145, study PRJEB22360) | human gut metagenome | biome: human gut; feature: human-associated habitat; material: faeces | place: Denmark | collected 2008/2010
AAACTTTGCTAAAGAAAATAGTTCCTTTTAATAGTAACAAAATAATGTTATACGGCAAAGAATTCTATGATTATGTAATTGATCAAAAGAATTTAGGTAAAATCAAATTAACATCAGATAAATTTTACTATATACCAGGTGAAAAAATTGAAGTAAAAAAATCTTTGCATTCACAAAGACCTATTGAAGATGTTTCTATTGAAGAAATGGTTAGAGCAATATATACTTATTTACTAAACTTCTCTTTTGTGAGAATAGATGTTTTATTAAACGAATTAATGCATGTCTTTGCTTCTTCAACTAGTGACCCAATATTCAATGAAACATATACTAAAGCGATAAACTACTTATTGAATAAGGGATACATTTTGAAAGAATATAACAAGATTAGATTAGTTTAGTTTTTTTGAAACATAATAAGTAGTAATTATGAAAATATTAGAAAAAATTAAAAGTTGGTTTGATTTAAAGACGTTCTTAAGAATTATATTTGGTATATTATTTATAACTGCAATTGTTCTAATTGCGTATTTTGTAATGAAAGAAACTGGATTTTTAGAAAAAATAAATTCAATCGAAAAAATTAAAGAACTATTAAACAAATATAAAACCATTTCAATCATTATTTATTGGTGCATTCAATTCTTGCAAGTGACTTTTATTCCAATTCCGGCAGCTATAACCATAGTTGCTGGTGCACAAATATTTGGACCTTGGTGGACTTTCTTTATCTCTCTTGCTGCAATGATTCCAGCAAGTATTTTAGCTTTCTTTTTGGGAAGATGGCTTGGAAAACCATTTGTTGGTTGGATGATAGGAAAAGAGACTATGAATAAATATTTAACCAAGACACATGGTAGAGAACGCACTGTGTTTTTTACTATGTTTTTATTACCTTTCTTCCCTGATGATGCTTTATGCCTAGTAGCAGGCATAACGCCTATGACATTAAAATATTTTTTAATGACTCAAATAATAACAAGACCTATATCTATAGTTTGTACTATATTTTTAATGTCAGGCACAATAATTCCATATAATACTTGGTGGGGAATAATGCTTTACGTCTTAGCTTTTATAGGCGTAATAATAGCTATTATTTTATCTTATAAATACAGTGAAAAAATAGAATGTTTTGTCAGCAAATGTGTTGATAAAGTCTTAAAATTTTTGCATATAAGGCATTAAAAAAGTTAAGGCTCATCACCTTAACTAATAAGTAATTATTAAGCGAAATATTCTCTAAAATCTAATTCGTATTTTCCTCTGGCAATTTGAATCAAATCAAATATGTTCCAAATAATACCGATGAAAATAAATGTGCATAATAATTTAACTAAGAAATATCTCCAAGCTGATTTACCACCTTTGTAAAACTTGTCGATTCCAAACCAACCTAGAAAAAGTGTAATTAAGAATAATCCAGTATCCATATATATTTTTCCTTTGCACTATATAATACCATTGATTTTAAACAAAAAAAACTATTTTAATGCTTTTATTTGTTTATTGGATGCTTTTTGCCATTAAATAGTGTTAATTATATTCGATAAATATAACTTTATATATCTTTTATGAATATGCTAAAATATGTACATCAATTAGTTGTACTAATTGAAAAAATAAAACAATGATGTTTTATTTGTTAGAAAGGAATATAAAATATGAATGTAGGATTAATTATTGGAATTGTTGTAGCAATTGTAGTTGTTATAATAGCGATTAGTGTTATTTGTTGGTGGATAAGTACATCAAATAAATTTAAGAAAATGAAAGTAAAGATTGATGAATCTGCTTCTGGAATTGATATTGCTTTAACAAAAAGATTCGATAAATTAACAAAGCAACTTAATGTTGTTAAAGGATATGCTAAATATGAAAAAGAAGCTTTTGTTGAAGTTACAGCAATGAGAACAGGAACTACAACAAATTCTTCAGCAGATGATATCAAAAGAATGGCAGAGGCTAATGCTCAAATGGACCAATTAGCTAAACAAATTAATCTTCAAGTTGAAAAGTATCCTGAACTTAAAGCAAACTCAATTTTTTCACAATTACAAGCAGATATAACTGAAGCTGAAGAACATTTACAAGCATCTAGAAGATTATTTAACTCTAACGTATCAAGATATAATCAATCAATTATTGTTTTTCCTGGATCAATTGTTGCAAATGCCATGCATTTAACAAAAGCTGATTTCTTCCAAGCCGAAGATCAAAAACGTTCAGATGTTGAAATGAATTTCTAAAAGTATCGCCTCGTTTTTCATAACGAGGTTTTTACTTATTTAGACAAACTAATGTAGGTGAATTATGACAAATGAAGAAAAAGATAAAATAAAAACTGATTTAGAGGCAATGAACAAAAGGGCTAAAATAAATTTTATTGTCTGTTTAATTTTAGCTATTCTTTTTGGAATTTTAATATTTACTCTTTCATCGGATTTGTTTTTTGCTATATTTATCGCTATTTTCATTGCTGTAATTTTTAATGTTGCTTTAAGCGTTTCTATAAAGAAAAAATATAAAGATGAAATAGTTCCTAAAATTTTAAAGAAATTTTTAGGCGATGACATTGTTTACGAACCAAAAGGTAGATTTGATAAAGAACTTTTAAGAGATTTAAATTTCTTTCCATGTACAACTTATAGTGGCGAAGATATGATAAGTGGAATCTATAAAGGTATTAAATTTACAACTGCAGATATATCAATGACTCATCAATCGGGTGGTAAAAATAGTACTACTGTTACAGATTTTAAGGGATGTATGTGGGTATTTGAATATAATAATAAAACTATTAATTTAAGAATAGATCTATACGAAAAAGACTATTTAAAAAGACATTCGTTAAGAAAAAATGGATTAGAAAAAGTTGAGTTTGAAGATATTGATTTTAACAATAAAATTAAAACTTATGCGTCTAATGCTCACGATGCTTTCTATGTTATTACTCCACAAATTATTGATAGACTTAAAAATAATATAAATAATATTAGTGGAGATATTTTATATAGCATTCAAGAAAATAAGCTTTATTTAGTAATTAGTTCGTCAAAAAACAGAATGGAATTTAAAAGATTTAAAAACAATTACGAAGAGCTTATAGAAAGCCTTAAAGAGGATGTAAGTCCAATTCTTGAAACTATAAAGCAGTTTGATTTAAAAGGCGAAGAAAAAGAATAAACATGGAAAATAGAAAATTTGAACTTGTAAGTAATTACAAACCGACCGGGGACCAACCTCAAGCAATCGATAAATTAGTAAAAGGACTTGAAGAAAATAAAAAGTTTCAAGTTCTTTTAGGTGCAACTGGTACAGGAAAAACTTTTACAATGGCAAACGTAATTCAAAGAGTCCAAAGACCAACTTTGATTCTTGTCCACAATAAAACTTTAGCAGGACAACTATACGCTGAATTTAAAGAACTTTTCCCACACAATAGAGTTGAGTATTTTGTATCAAATTTCGACTTTTATCAACCAGAAGCTTATTTACCAAAAACAGATACGTATATAGATAAATCTGTTCAAATGAACGAAGAAATTGAAATGATGCGTTCATCAGCAATTAACTCTGTTTTGGAAAGAAGAGATACAATTGTTGTTGCATCAGTTGCTTCAATATATGGTTTAACAGATCCTGAAGAATATAAAAATCTTGTTTTCTCTTTACGAGTTGGTGAAGAATTTGATAAGAAAAAAGTATCTGCAAAATTAATAGATGCCCAGTATGAAAGAAATAACATGGAATTAAAGCCAGGTACTTTTAGGATGCAAGGAGATATGCTAGAAATCTCGCCCGCATCAACAGAAGATTATATTGTAAGAGTTTATATTGATTTTGATGAAATAGATGAAATAGATATAGTTAAACCTTTGACAGGAGAAATCATTCATACTTTAGAAACATATCCAGTATATCCTGCTTATGAACACGCTTCAGGTATGGCTAGAGTTAAAGAAGCTTGTAAGACAATACGTGAAGAGTTAATGCAACGATTAGGCGAGTTCCATGAACAAGGAAAATTATTAGAAGAAGAAAGATTGGACATGCGTACAAGACACGATTTAGAATCTTTAGAAGAATTCGGGTATTGCCCTGGTATTGAAAATTATTCTCGACACATAGACGGAAGAGCACCAGGTGAAACTCCTTTTACTCTTTTTGATTATTTCCCTAGCGACTTCTTATTAATGGTTGATGAATCACACGTTACCTTTTCTCAAATAAGAGGGATGTTTAACGGTGATAGAAGCAGAAAACAAACTTTAGTTGATTATGGTTTTAGATTGCCTAGTGCTTTAGATAATAGACCACTTAAATTTGATGAGTTTGAAAGTCATATAAAAAATGTTATTTGTACTTCAGCAACACCAGGTGATTATGAGTTAGAAAAAACACATGGTGAAGTAATTGAGCAAATTATTAGACCAACAGGTTTAATAGATCCTCAAATAGAAGTTCGAAGCAATAAAAATAATCCTGTATATGACTTGATAGGTGAAATTGAACAACGCGTTGAGAAAAACGAAAGAGTTATGGTTGTTACTTTAACTGTTAAAGATGCTATGAACTTAACAGACTTTTTAAAAACAAAGAATTATAAAGTTGCTTATTTACAACACGAAATTAAAACTTTGGAAAGAACTGAGATTATTTATAAGTTAAGAAAAGGTGATTATCAAGTGTTGGTAGGTATTAACTTATTAAGAGAAGGTTTGGATATTCCAGAAGTTTCTTTGATTGCTATTTTGGATGCAGATAAAGAAGGATTCTTACGTTCATCACGTTCATTGATTCAAATTGTTGGACGTGCAGCAAGAAACGCTGAAGGTAAAGTAATTATGTATGCCGACACAATTACCGATTCAATGGATTATTGCATAAAGGAAACAAATAGACGTAGAGAAATACAAATGAAGTATAACGAGGAGCACAATATTACTCCTAAAACAATTATTAAACCTATTAAGCCACCACTTCATATTATTGATGATAAGAAAGAAAAAAGAAAAATTGAAGGTAAACTTACTAGAAATGAAACACTTAAACTTATATCTGAGATAGAAAAGAGCATGAAAAAAGCTTCACAAGAGTTGGATTTTGAAAAAGCAGCTGAATTGAGAGATGAAATGCTCGAATTAAAAGCTACACTTTTGTAGTTTCAATGTTTCTTTTCTTTAAATTCAAATGTATAATTATTTTTAGCACTGCAAAGTGCTATATGGGGCTGTAGCTCACTTGGAAGAGCGTCTCGTTCGCAACGAGAAGGCAGCGAGTTCGATCCTCGTCAGCTCCACCATAAGAAAAGCATAGGTTTGATACAAATTGTGTCAGACCTTTTTTTGCGGATAGGAACATTTTTCCTTTCCGCCACCAAGTTTCAGAGTCTTGTAGAAGTGTCAAACGGCATTTTTATGAGGCTTTTTTTCTTTTTACATATTGCTACGGAACGAAAACCTTATCAACGAAACGATAGGTAGTACTACGGAAAGAAATGGTTGTTGATAAAATAATTTGAGAAAAATATGAAAATATTGTGGATTAATATTGTCGAATAATAGACAATTTGAGAAAAAAGTGATATAATTTAGATAAGTTTTTGATACTTCTATAGGAGGTAAATTTATGGATTATAAAACGATAATAAAAAAACTAAGGAATAAAATGCTTTTAACTCAATCAGAATTTGCAAAAGAGCTAGGTGTTTCTATTGCTTCTGTTGCAAGATGGGAAACTGGTGAAAATGAGCCAACTATGAAAGTTAAAAGAAAGTTACAAGCCTTGTTTAAAAAGTACAATCTAGAAGTGGAGGAAGAATAAAAATGAAATTAAGCGATATTAAAAGGATTAATCAAAGAATATATACCTTGGATACGGAAATTAGCAGAAATTCTAAAGTGATATTTGTTGCTGCACTTGTTATTTGCTTGACAAGAAATAAAGATTTTAGAAATTCAAGCAAATTAACGGAACTCATTGACTTTAATAGCGAAAAGCAAAAGCCAATTGATCAGCTTATTGAACTTGCATGTAAAGAAATCGATAATATGGGTTTACAGGAATCTACGAAAGCAGCTGTTAAGAACTCATTTAAATTGATTTCGGGTGTTAATACGAATTTAGATAGAGATAGATATGAATTTCAAAAGTTTATAGCAGAATTTATCTCTAACGATTTTGCTTCTATACAACCAACTGATCTATTTTTTGAAAATCTTTATATGGAAATCGATAAAAAAGCCAGCAAATCAGATACTGGTATTGTTTTAACTCCAATATTTATTGCTCAACTTATGGTTGACTTGGCAGAAATAGATTATAAGAAAGATGTTATTGCTGATTTATGTAGTGGTACAGGTTTATTCAGCTTGCTTACTTATTCAAAAATGCTTGGCGATATGGATAATGACTATAAGAATGGAATTATCTCAAAAGAAGAATCTGATAAGTATTATGAAAGACTTTTGAATTCAATTGTTGCAAACGATAACGAACCAAAGATGGTGACGTTATGCTTAGCCAATTTTTTGCTTAAGTCATTAAATTTTGAATTGCTTTATTGCAGTGATATATTAACTTTATCTAAATCTTCTTTTAAAATAAAAGATGAAAAAGTATCGCTTACTAAAGCAATTTTAAATCCGCCATATGAAGATGCATATAAGCCTCTTGAGATCATTGAAAAGAATATTTCTTTAGTAAAAAATGGCAGTAATCCTAATAAGGTGGTTGTCATTGTGCCGCCTCAAAAGTTTGGACAAAAGAAAGATGTATTTTCAAGAATTTTAAATATTGCGACATTAGAATCTGTCATTAAGACACAAGATGATTTATTTACTGATAGTGGTAAATCTCAGCCAGCATCTATTTTTGTGTTTAATACTTCAAAATCGCATACTAAAAATGATGTTATTCATTACTACAACTTTACTGATACTGGATATGTTTATTTAAAAGACAGCGGACTTGTTGACAAGAATGGTGTGTTTGATGAAAGGAAAGCAGCATTGCTTGCCAGAATTTCATCAGAAAACAAAGACAAAAAAGGCAATGGATTTGTTAGAACTTGGACTAATTTCTATGAAGTTAAAAAAGAATTGGAAATTGATGCCCAAATTGATCCATTAAAGATAAAATCAAATAAAGAAGAAGCTGATATTACATTAGAGAACATAACCATCAAGAGAATGCTTAAGGAAAAAAGAGAACTTATAGATGGTGTTGGTAATTGCTTTAAAGACGAAGATGGTTCATTTGAACGATATATTATTGATATTTTGAGTGAGGACTAAAATATGAATGATATTATTTGGAAAGCTTTTAAACTTAGTGATTTATTTGAATTCTCATCTGGCAACACTTTTGCGTTAAAAAATTACAATCTATATAACGAACCAGGCGACGGCTTAATAGAAGTCGTAACAAGCTCAAAGGACAGTGAAAAGAATCAATTCATTTCTGCTGGGGACATTCCTTCATCATGTCCTATCTATGAAAAGAGTTTAACAATAAATAGAAATGGCAGTATTGGCTATTGTCTTTATAATGATGATAAATTCATAATTCCAACTGGTGATAGCTACACTTTATTGCACAAGAATGAAAAATTCAAAAATGCAATGAATATTTATGTTAATAGTTTTTTATCTACAATAATTACCCATTTATTTACTACAACTGTATTTGGATGGTCTTATAAAGTTAATTCAGATAGATTCGATCGTGAGCTAATCCTCCTACCATGCCTAGAAGTCGGGAAAGACGACGAGTACATATGGGAAGAAAACGGACATTACTACACTTTGGCGGTTGAGTATATTTCTTACATTTACTTGACTGGGAAAATGAAAAACAGTCAAAAGAAAATTGATAACTATACATATCAGTATTAAGAGGTGAGTATATGAAATATGAATTTAAATCTATTGGAGAGATGTTTGATAAATACAAGATTATTAATGTCCCTTACTATCAAAGAGATTATGTTTGGGGGACGAAAAACTCTGGACGTAATTTATATAAGTTTATTGATGATATTTTTAGTCAATATAAAAATAACCCGGAATCAGATTATTTTATCGGAACTTTAGCTTTTTGCTCAGAAAGAACCAATGATGTTATTGATGGCCAACAAAGAATCACAAGTGTTGTGTTGATTCTTTCATTGCTTGCAAAACTAAAATGTTCTAAAGAAGTGAAGGATAAACATGACGCATTTCTTGTGAAAAACGGTGATTTTATTATACAAGAGTCGGATTATTTAACAGAGGAACTAAAATTCAATTTAGGGATCCAATCCAATTTTTCTTATGCTAAATATAATGTTCACATTGACAAGACTGTTGAGAAAATTACATTTCAAATTAATCAGGATTGGTCTGGCTATAACGAGAATTGGTATGACTCACTTTACGAGTATATTCTTGCTCACGTAAAATTTATATGGCTTGAGTACACAAACATTGGTGATTCATTGAAATATTTTTTAAACATCAATTCATTATCAATCCAATTAACTCAAAGTGATATTTTCTATTCAATTCTATCCCAGTCATTAAGAATATCTAATAATTCTAGAAGTATTTTTACAATTAAGCAAAAAATATCAAAATTAGCAGAATATAAAGGACTAGAAAAAGATGTCGAAGGATATAAGGCATATGATCAAGGAGCAAAAAAAGGAATCGATAATATAATTTATATGTTTCTTAACGCATATTATCAAAAAGATAATAATATAATGTTCCTTAATGAAACTGGAATAGGCAAATGGCTGTCTTTTTACCGAAATGATGTGTTTCAAGACCAATTGAAAGCTAAGGACTTCACTGAAAATTTCGTCCAGTATTTAGATGACTTGGAGTTTATTTTGAAATATTTTACCAATGATTCATCAATTGGCTTAACACACTCGTCATCTTTATATACCTCTTGGATAATGCTTCAATATGAGAACTATTTTGATTTGCTTAAAATGTTGACTGAATTATTCAGGGTAAGGCATAATTATTTTGATACCGGTAATAACCTTTATTTGAATGGAAGTAAGAATATTGATGTTAATGAATTACAGGATATTGCAAAGCGATTAAATCTAACATTAATCTTGAATTATATTAGAAATTCTAATAAGAGACTAGATGGGTTCATTATGAACATAACTTTGGATCAATGTAATTATAAAAGGACAATCCAAGATATAAAGGATGATATGAGTTATGACTATATCTTTAATCTTAATTACAATGATGGTAAGGCTTTATCAAATTTGAAAATCAAAGATGAATCAAGGCAGATTAAATTCATTTTTGCTCTTCAGGAAAGCTTGCTTAACTCCTCTTTAAAAGGAGAGAAAGACTTCAATGATTATTTAGAAGATATTTTGCTTAGCAATAAATTTACCATTGAGCATCTTTACAGCATTAAAGAATATAAGGATAGTAACAGGCTAAGCAAGTGGAGAGAAAAAGGTATGTTTACTGACGAGGCTTCATTTGACACAGAGCGTTTTTCTTTTGAAAATCTTAGTTTGTTAGATAATAGTAATAATTCATCTGCAAATGATGAAGAAATAACTGAAAAACTAAATGTGTATAAAAATGCTAGGAAGATTTGCAATTCAGAGTATGAGCTCTTGATTATGTCTTTAGTTGAATATTCAGAATTCTATAACAACCCTCAAATCGCTTCATTAGACTTGCCTAATAGAGCAATCAAAAACATTACATTGAATACATGGGAAAAATCTGAAAATAATAGAGATTTCAACACTAGATTACTAGAACTTGCTGTTGATAATATTTCTAATAAGTGACATGTATATTTATAGGATATGCGTTACTAATTTCAAGTAAGGCAAGGTTATAGTTGAAAACTACAATAGTCGTATGGTTGATAAAAAATACGTTGAAAAAGTATTGCCATTCTTATTAGCTTGTTTGATTATTGCAATAATAAGATTTATTTTTTAAAGAAAAGGAGGTCTTCAAAAGATGGTAAAGAGCAAAATTAAAATTAAAGGTCATGAATTCATTGTGTCTAAGCCTACCAGTTGCCCATATTGCGACAAAGGCATTGATGCAATTATCGTTAATAAGTTTGCATATAGATTTTATGATATGACAAATATTGTAATTACTTATAAGTGCACTTGTTGCGAACAGATTTTCTTTTCAAAATATAAAATCAATCCTATGGCAATAGGCTACTATGAAAATGAACTATACCCTTTTGAAACCATCGGAGGGCACAAAACTAAGTTGGATTTCAGTGATGAAATTAAAGAAATAAGTCCATCTTTTATTTCTATATACAATGATGCTTATGTTGCAGAACAGTCGGGATGTAGAGAAATAGTTGGAATAGGTTATCGTAGAGCGTTTGAATTCTTAATAAAGGATTATGCGATTAAATATCATCAAGATGAAGAATCAATAATAAAAAATATGCCTTTAGCTAAGTGCGTGGAAAAATACGCTCCTAATGATGTTACAAAACAACTTTTATTAAGAGCAACTTGGATAGGCAATGATTTTGCTCATTATGAAACTAAGCACGAAGAGATTGACTTAAATGATTTGAAAAGTTTAATCGAGTTATCTGTTGATGCAATTGAAAAAAATATAAAAGTTAAAAAATACATTGCAAACATAGAATATAATTAAAAACAGCCTAGTCCTGAGTAATTAAAGGCTCTGTTAGATTTCAGTTGGTTTGTCGAAAGGCACCTTAACGGGCACCCATTTTTACGCTTCGTTATCAAAATCATCTTTTCCTCAATCGTTCAAAACCATGGCTTACGCTTATTTTTCCTCACGAGTTAGCCGGAGGTGTTTGCAGTTGTGCCATTTGACTTGGTTGATTTCATTCAATCCCTTTGAGAACCGATACGTGTTAAATTAGTTTGTATTCGAAAAAAGCATACCAACTAATATTTAAGAGAGTTTAATTAAATCGCGGTGGGGTTTGACTTTATCATCGCTTGCATCATAGTTCATTAAACTAATCATTGTTGGTTTCCTTTGCATATATTTTGCTGTACGTATTTTTATCCTATTGTATGCGCTTTTTATTAACTGTACGCATTTTTTAAATGGTGTACGTAAATTGTATCAATAATTGTATTTTCACACATAAGAAAAGCATAGGTTTGATACAAATTGTGTCAGACCTTTTTTTGCGGATAGGAACATTTTTCCTTTCCGCCACCAAGTTTCAGAGTCTTGTAGAAGTGTCAAACGGCATTTTTATGAGGCTTTTTTCCTTTTTACATATTGCTACGGAACGAAAGCCTTATCAACGAAACGATAGGTGCTTCTACGGAACAATTTATATTTTTTTATAAAATCTCATTTTAGTTTCGACATTATTCCGCAATTTCCTTTTTATTTTTATCAAAAAAGTGCTATAAATTTTTAATATTATTTAATAATTTGCACGGAGGAATGATCTATGAACATTGACTATCCTGCTACTATAATCAAATTAAGAGCAAGAGGTTTTGTTTATATAAGAACTTTTTGCAAGATTTAGCAATTTTGTTCTCGTAACCCATCGACTATTCTCGTAAAAAGTGCTATAATTTACGAGAAAGGAGTTAAAATGAGAGAATTCGATTATAAAAGACTTGTAAATTGTAAATGGGATAGCACAATCATCGAGTACCTTGTTAAAATTCACGAGATGAAAGGCAGACAAGAGTTATACCTTTCTCAAAAGAAATTGGAACTTGACAGACTTGTTGAAATTGCAAAGATTCAAAGCACGGAAGCCAGCAATGCGATTGAGGGTATCGGAACAACGGAAACAAGGTTAAAGCAACTGATTTTGCAAAAGACGACTCCGAGAAACCGAAACGAAAAAGAGATTGCTGGATATCGTGACGCACTTGCCACAATTCATGAAAGCTTTGAGTATATTCCGATAACTCCGAACTATATTTTGCAACTTCACAAGATATTGTATTCCCACAATACTGAGGCGAATTTTGGAGGCCATTTTAAGAACTCACAGAATGAGATCTCTGCTATCGACGAAAATGGAAATAAGACAGTTTTGTTTATGCCACTCGATCCATTCGAAACACCGATGGCGATAGAAAATCTTTGCAAAACGTTCAACGAAACAATAGAAGAGGGAAGTGTGGACGCACTCTTGTTGATACCTATCTTCATACACGATTTTCTTTGCATTCATCCTTTCCGTGATGGCAATGGTAGAATGAGTAGACTTCTGACAACATTGTTCTTATATCGCTCTGGATACTTTGTTGGGAAGTATATATCGCTTGAAAGCAAAATTGCAAAATATAAGGATTTATATTACGACGCATTGTATGATAGCCAAATCGGTTGGAATGAGGGAAAAGACGATCCGACTCCTTTCATAAAATATATGCTTATGACGATTCTTTCCGCATATAACGATTTTGAAGAAAGGCTAAGCCTTCTCAGCAAGAAGAGAACAGCGACAGAACTTGTAGAAAGTGCATTCGAAACCAAAATCGGAAAGCTTACGAAATCCGATATCGCGGAGCTTTGTCCGACGATTTCCGTCAGTGCGGTTGAAAAAGCAATAGCAGCCTTGATAAAGAATGAGAAAGTCAAAAAGTACGGTCGGGGCAAAAACACATATTATGTGCTACTAAAATAATTATTCTCGTAAAAATACAATCAAATTACGAGAAAAACAAAATAATGAGAGAAAGCATTTACAAATTTGTGAGTGCTTTTTTTATGTAAAACATGAGGATTTATAGGATTGTTCAAGAGAAAAACTAGAGACAAACCTAAGGTTGATGACAGAACAACGGGAAGTAACTACACCTTCTATATGGGCGGGTTTTCGGCTAGCAAAAATGTCAACGAAAGAAGTGCGATGCAAGACATGCACGGGTATTGCGGAATTCTTGAAATCAAATTGAGTTCCAACGCCATCGGGCAAATTATGCAAATGGACGAAAAACATGGTCTATTCCATCCTCACTAACGAGAAATATAATGGCGACGCTCTCCTTCAGAAGAAATATACCGCCGATTATCTTGAATATAGGATGGTGACAAACAATGGTGAGTTGCCACAGTATTATGTCGAGAAAAACCATCATGCGATTATCAAGCGTGAAGTCAGGGAAATGGTGCAGACAGAAATGGTGCGCAGGTTTATGATTGGAGCCGATTATTCGGGCAACTCGAGATTCGCCTCGAAACTGATATGCGGTGATTGCGGCAAGCTATATGGGAAGAAAAAGTGGCATTCGACAAGCAAATACGCAAAGGATATCTACCGATGCAACGCAAAATACAACAAAGGGCAAGCACAATGCCAAACCCCGAACCTCACTGAAGAAGAAGATATAAAGGCAAGGTTCATTAAGGCCTATAATCTCGTGATGTGTGACAAGAAGCAGATTATTGAAGATACATTAGCGGTCATAGAGATGCTTGCAGATACCACTGACATTGATATTAAGAGCACCGAACTCCAAGCGAAAATCGAAAAGATAAGTGCCGACGTATCAATGATGGTTAGAAAAAACGCCAAGACGCAGCAAGACCAGATCGAATTTGCTGCAAGGTACGAAGAACTTACTAAAGAATATGAAACGCAAAAAACCGCTCTAGAAAAGGCGGTAAATGAAAAAAACTACAAGACAGGCAAGGCAACGAAGATGCGAGCGTATCTTGAGGCAATGAAACAGGCTAATTATCTTGAAGAACGGTCAGAAGAAGTGTGGGTATTGATGATTGAAACAGCTACAGTTTACAAGGATGGAGATCACAATCTAAAATATGGACTTTCTGATGCTTTTGTAGTGTAATTATATTGGCAGTCTAGAATTCCAAAGTTGATAGTCCAAGTTCAGCATCGTGCCTTTGCGATGGGTGTTCTAATGATGATACTTAATATGAACTGATTTATAGTGAAAACCATGTTTTAACATTTTTGCTGAAAGCGGAACTTGAAAGAAGAGTTAACGAATGAATCAAGTTTTTTTGTTAAAAGTATTTGTTGGATTATTTATAATACGACTAAAAAAATAAAATAGTACTTGACTCTCACCTTACTGGAGTAAATAGAATGAATTATGCAAAGAGGTGATAAGATGTTAAGAATAGGAGAATTTTCTTGTTTAGCTAAAACAACTGTCAAGACATTAAGATATTATGATGAGATTGGATTATTGAAACCAGTATTTGTCGACGATAATGGTTATCGATATTATCAAATTGATCAACTTAATGAATTGCTTAAAATTGTGGAATTACGTAAATTAGATATTCCTTTATAAGATATTAAGGAAGTTTAAAAAAATAACAGTAATCTACAGAAAGTATTAGAAAAGCAAAGAATGAATTTAGAAAAAGAATTAAATAAAAAAATAACACAAATCTCTTTGATAGAAAAATATATTTCGAAAGCAAAGAAATGTGAGTTTATGGAAAAATACGAAGCAAAAGAAATAGTAGTACATTCAAAAAGTGTTTATTATAAACACGGTGTAATTGATTCAATGCAAGATTTGTTTAATTTTGTTCTTTCTGCAGGAAAAGAATGTGGGAGATTAAACCCAACATTAAAATGCAAAAATTATTGTTATGTAACATATACTGCAAAAGAATATAAAGAAAAAGATGCTGAATTAGAATATGTTGAAGAAGTTGAATCTATTGGTGTTGAAAATGAAACTATTAAGTTTAGACAAGACCCTGAGATTATGGCATTATCAATTATCCATAGAGGCAAATATGAAAATTTGCAAGAAGCTTATGCGTATGCGGTAAATTATGTAAAAGAAAATAGTTATTCAATATCCGGTCCAATTCGTGAAGTATATATACACGGTTGTTGGGATGAGGAAAATGAAGACAATTATGTGACAGAAATTCAAATACCATTTGTTAAGTGATTAATTATATTTGAAGGAGATAGCACAGTTTGCTTTCTTTTTTGTGTGCGATGGGCATGGAGGTAGTTAAACAATGACAAGCCGAATTCGCTGTCCGAAATTTGCTATCTATTATGGTAATGGTAAAGCGACAAAAAAACACGGCAAATATACTTTTCAAAAATACGCTTTTAAAAAAAATGATTAAAGAAAGATTTTTACAAAAAAATGTAAGATCTAGGGTTTATGAAGCTACAACTATACGCATTTTTTGAGGGTGTACGCACTTTGCATCACAATAGGTTATCTTACACATTCTTGTAATTAATTATGATAATTTTTTTAAATATATATAAATATAATTAAAATAATACTATTATTACTTCTAAATGTTTTAATAAATCAAAACTATTTTCATTTTTTAGTTTGCTTTTATTTTCATTTTCTAACCAAATTATAAAACAAAAAAGAAAAAATAAGCACATATTATGCATGAAATTTATAACTTTAAATTTTGTTCAACAAAATTTGATAAAATAATTTTCTTTTTTCTTTAAGGGTTTATAATTTTTTTAGAATATTAGGAGGTATTATGATATTCAATATTTATGGTACTTATTCCCTTTATCAACTTCTGGGATGGGTATTAGTATTCGTTGGTTTAATCGTCTGTAATGAACTAGCGAGAAGAACAAAAATAGGCGGTATCATTTTCTTCTTAGCAATTCCAGCTTGTTTGACAATTTACTTTGTCATCTTGACTGTTTGGGGTAGTGTCGATTCGAATTCCTGGGCAGCTAGTAACTGGACTTTTACTAAGATGAATTCATGGTTCCACTATGCAAAGTTGTACGCTGCAACAGCAGGATGTATTGGATTTATGATGATCAAATACGGCTGGGGAATTGGTAAACAACGTTGGTTTAAACCTTTCCCATTTGTCATTGTCGCAATTAACATTTTAATTGCATGTGTCAGTGATTTCGAATCAGCTATTAAAGGTGCTCAAGCTGCCACTGAGGGTGCTGCAGGCTGGTGGAAGTCAAGCGAAGGTGTTTGGCTTTATGGTGGCTGGTGGAACTGGGTCAATGGTATTGCTGGTCTCATCAATATTGCTTGTATGACAGGCTGGTGGGGTATTTACACATCCAAGAAAAAGCAAGATATGTTATGGCCTGATATGACATGGGTCTATATCATTGCTTATGATGTTTGGAACTTTGAATACACCTACAATAATTTACCAACACACTCATGGTATTGTGGTCTTGCCTTATTATTAGCACCAACATTTGCTAACCTTTTCTGGAACAAAGGTGGATGGATTCAAAACCGTGCTAATACATTAGCTATTTGGTGTATGTTCGCACAAGTCGTTCCATATTTCCAAGATGCATTACCATTCAACGTTGTAACATCTGTTTATGGACCAGCAGGAGATCTTTCTGTTGCAACAGGTGCAACAGCTCCAGTAACTGCAAATCCAAAGGCACAAGGTGTAATAGCTATTCTTGCATTAGCTGTTAACGTTATAGCATTAGCTATCATTATTAGACGTTCTATCTTGCAAAAGAAGAACCCTTATACTAATGAAATCTTTACTGATCAAAGAGACTTTAAAGAAGCAATGCTTAGAAGAGAAGAATAATAGTTTAATTGAGGCTTATTGACTTTTTAGTTAAAAGCCTCTTTTTGTTTGTGCAAATATTTTATATATAAACATTTAATACAAATTTTAACTAAAAAATGATATTATCTATTAGTAATTTATTGATTAGAAAGAGTATTTAATGAAAGAAATTGATTTGACAAAAGGAACAATTTTCAAAAAGCTAATTTTATTTGCTTTACCTATGATTTTAGGTAATTTATTACAGCAAATATATAATATTGTCGATACTTTAATTGTAGGCAGATTCGTTGGAAATGATGCGTTGGCATCGGTCGGATCAGCATATAGCTTAATGATATTTTTAACTTCTATAATAATAGGGTTATGTATGGGTAGTGGAGCATATTTTTCTGAAGATTATGGCAAGAAGAATTTTAATGATTTAAAAGAAGATATTTGGCATTCGTTCTGGTTTATTTTTGCAATCACGATACTGATTATATTAATTATTTATCCACTTACTGATGTTTTATTAATAGTTCTACAAACACCAGAAGAACTTTTTGAAATGATGAGAAGTTATTTATTAATAATATTTGCAGGCTTACCTTTTGTGTTTTTATATAATTTCTTTGCTTATTTACAAAGATCGGTTGGAAGAACTGTTTCACCTTTAGTGTTTCTTGCAATAAGCTCATTAATTAACGTTGGGCTAGATTTTGCATTTGTACTAGGATTTAATATGGGTGTTTCTGGAGCAGCTATAGCTACTGTAATAGCTCAAGTTATTTCTGGAATAGGTCTAATGATTTATTCTTTTATTAATCTTTCAATATTAAAAGAAAAAACGATAAAAATTAAATTTAATTCATCACGCTTGAAGCAAATAATTAAAAATGACTTTTCTACATGTATTCAACAATCAGTTATGAATTTTGGAATATTAATGATTCAAGGACTTGTTAATAGCTTTGGAAAAGTTATAATGGCTGCGTTTGCAGCTGCTGTAAAAATAGATACTTTAGCATATATGCCTGCACAAGAATTTGCTAACTCTTATTCACTATTTGTTTCTCAAAACTTTGGTGCTAAAGAAAGAGATAGAATTAAAGAAGGCACAAAAAAAGCAATGATAACTTCTGTGGCTTTTTGCTTTATTATTTCAATAATAATAGTATTTGCTGCAGATAATCTAATGATGTTGTTTGTTAAGTCTACAGAAATCGAGACAATAAAAGAAGGTGCTAAATATTTGAGAATAGAAGGGTCTATGTATATTGGAATAGGTATTCTTTTCTTATGGTATGGATATTTTAGAGGTATTAATAAACCACTAATTTCTTTAATCTTAACTATTGTTTCTTTAGGCTTAAGAGTTTTACTATCATATTCTTTTGCTAAGACTACTCCTTTAGGAGTTATAGCTATATGGTGTTCGATACCAATTGGATGGATTATAGCTGATATTACAGGTTTGGTATTGTACAAAAAATATAGTAAAAAAGCTTTAGAGAATATCTAAAGCTCTTTTATTAAATACATTCTTTTAAATTTAAAAATCTTGGTCTATATACATCCGCATTAAAGTTGTTAACTCCACTTTGACTTTCATTCAAATTATATGAAATGACATAGCAATTATCTGTTGATAAGGTTGGATGCATCTTAGCATTATAGTTACTTACGTTATTTATACGATCTCTATCTAAGATAGTAAAAACTGTCCTTGATTCGTTGAATTTATCGCCTAAACGGTCAGCATAGGCAACGCATATTTCATTGCCTATAGTATCTTTTTCGTAAGTGAGAACAAATTTACCATAATATGGAGAATTTGGATTGTTAACTTCTGTAACGCTCATTTCGCATGATACTCTATCAATTAATGGAATTGTTTTGGTAATGTCATCTTGCCAACCTGAATCAGAAAGATATTCGTACTTTGAAAAATCTTCGATTTCTTCAGCCTTAACACGTGAGACTACAAGTCCACGACTGTATGATGCGTTTTTATCATCTCTATATCCAAAGTTATATATATATAACCATCAGGGTTCAATGAGCCTGCTTCTTTTGTATTTTCAAATATTGCACTTCCAAATATAATAGACAAATTTGAATCTTTTGAAATATAAGACAATTTATTTGTATTGGTATCTATAAATTCTTTCTTTGTTGAAAAATCTATTTTTCCATCTACGATATCAAATCTTATTAAATCTTCACCTTTTTGAGTGAAACCTAAAACACCTTCTTTAGCAATATATAAAGCTGATACATAGTAGTAATTTCCAATTACAGTACCATCACCAAGCCAATAAAAACAATCTGCTAAAGATCTACTTTCCATCTTCTGAGCTTTTAAATATTCATAATCAGTTACATAATTTATTTGATTATCATTAAAATAGGCGAATGAATTATTATTCATAACAAAATTAGATCTGTGTTTATTTATTGGATTAACATCTCCGGAATAAGTGTCTTAGAAATTAAAGAAAGTATTATGGTCAGATCCAATACTTTGATTTCCATTCAATCTGACACCGAATATTCCATCAGCGCCACTCCAACCGTTATAATTAGATAGCATTCCAGTTAATTCTGTGTTTCTTTCGCAAGCGTAACCAGTTCCCATTATAAATTTAACTTCGCTTAGTCCATATTCTGAACCGCCATAATTTGAATTAAAGTTAAGCTTTACAAATTGAGCGTTTATATTGTCTAATTCAAGAGTTGTACTTACATCTTCTTTGTCTGTTCCACTAGCTTTATTAATGATTAAATTATTTTTGATATCATAATTTTTCCCATCAATAGAAAAAGATATAGTTAAATCTTTAACACCACAATCCAATTGATTTGGCTCATTATAGTTGTAGAACAAGATTTTTGATAAAGGATAATTTCCTTTTAAATCTATTACTAATTCTGTCCTTTTTGATTTGGCCATTGTCGATGGATCATTAGACATTTTAGCATCAGCAGAATTAACCTCGCTCATACCAGAATTATTTATAATATTTTCATAAATTGAAGGATAACTTACTTTGAGTGTGTTATATAAAGTAGGTGAAATAGCATTTCCAGTTTTTACATCTGGGCGATAAGCAAATAATCTTACTTCAGATAAGCCATAATTTTTTCCACCAAAGTTTTCCTTGAATTTTAGACGTATGACTTTAGCAGTTAAGCCTTCTAAATCCAAATATTCTTTTCCATCAATTAAAGAATATGTACAATCTGTTTTTCCTTCGTTAGAACTAAGTTCATGTGTTTTATTGTCAAAAGAATAGAAAGTACTTCCATCGTAAGAATAATAAAGTTCAAAAGTTTTAACTGAACAATCAATTTTTGCAAAGTTATTGTAGTTATAAATATAAAGATGGCCTAGTTGAATTGACTTATTTAAAGTTAAATCTAGATAGTTTTCTTTTTGGTTTGGTTGGGTTAAAAACATTGTTTCTCTAGGCGATAAAGATGAATGTGTATGATTTTTACCATAATTTCCACTCATTCCAGAACAATTAATAACATTTTCTGCATTGTAAAGAGCTGATGATGCTGAAGTGGTGATATCTTCAATCATTTCACCAAGTGAAATAGAAGAGCATAATTTCGGAAATAATTTATCTGTTTTTTCTTTTGCAGGTGTTCCACAAGAAACAAGTGATACAAGAAAAAATAATGTACTTAATTTAGAAATCTTTTTCAAATTCATGATCAATCTCCTTTATGCTTATCTCAATAAATCTAGGTCTATAAATTGATAAATACTGATGTTCATCATTTACTAAAGTGTTAACATTATAACTTATAACAAAATTATCTCGACTAGATAACGCGTCTTGAATTTTAGCATTATAAGTTATTATGTTACCTTGATGCTCTGGACATGTATAAATTTTAATTTCTTTAGTAAAAGGCTTTAATAGTGAATCTGTTCTTATTAAAAATATCTCAGAAGAAATACTATCTTTGGTATAGGCAATATAATAAAAATTTCCTTTTTTGACAATTTTGCTTTCTGCTTCAAAGCCTGCGGCCATGGCGTCCACTTTGGCTTTGGCCTGTCCACAGGTCAGGGACTCCCCGGAATCATCCCGGAAAAGTGGCTGATTTTTGGTTTTTTCATTCAAATATTCATAGGATATAAAATCTTTAGTTCTAGATAATACTAGGCATTTGTTGTTATATATGTTTTTGTATCCAAATACATAATAATAATCGTTCTCTTTAATTAATGAGATACCCCAAACTATATTATTTGAATATAAGTTTGTTTCTTGAATTGTGTATTCGATAGAATCTTTAAAGGTTGTAGAAGTCCTAATAATATCTATTCCTTCTATTTCAAATGGCAAAGAAGATAATACATCATTTTTCATTTTTAACGCAAATATTGTCAATTTATCGCCTTCAACAATACCATCTTCAAGCCAATAATATGAGTTGTTTGATGCAGCAAAAGAACTTGAAATAGGATTTTTATTATAATAAAAATCAATAGTATCATTTTTAATAACTGCTAGACTATTATTAATTAATTTAAAATCTTTACGTATTCCATTTTTACTAGAATCGCCTATAAATGTGTCTGAAAAGTATAGTAGTACTTTGTCAGCTACCTTAAAAGAATAGATTCCATCAGCTCCCGACCAGCCAGAAAATCTATAAAATTTGTTATTTAGTTCAGTGAGTTCTCTTATCTTAATCATTTGAAGTATCAATGAAGTTTAAAAAACGAGGATGATATATTGTTCTATTTAATTTGCTTTGTTTCATGGACATATCATTAACATTATAACTTACTAAAATATTTCTTGGTGAAGATAAGTGTAGATGTGATTTTGCATTATATGTATATGTAGTACCTTTATTTATTTCTTCAGGTTCTTTAGTTACATAAATAATGCGTGGTGAAGTAAATGGACCTTCTTTTGTATCACCAATAGCATAAGCAACACATGGACCATTTGTATCATAATGGAAGACAGCAAGATATTTACCTTTGTTTTCACCATCAATAATTTTTTGGACGCTCATTTCACAGCTAACGTGAGAAACAAGGAATTTTGACTTTGTTATATCTCTAATATAGTCTTTTCCATCAAAGAACATAAGATTATTTAAATCATCAATTTCAGATAAAGGTATTCTAGCTAAGATCAAATGTCTTAAGAATTGATCTCTTTCATTGCAATAGCCATAAAAATATGCATAATCTCTTTCACGCATTATCGCTGTTGGAAATACATATTCTTTTGTTCCGACTACTTTATATAATGGGGAAGCTAAACGCATTTCTACTTTGTTAAATTTAACTTCTTTATTTTCTATAGGCATTTTAAGATAAGCTGTTCCATCCATCTTAAACTCAAATCCTTCTATACCGTTTAATTCCTCTTCAATTAAAAGTGGGAATATATATAAAGAGTTATTGACTATAATTCCGTCTTGTAACCAATACCACATTTTTGATGTTCCTTGATAGAATTCTTGATTCGTCGTTGTAGTTACATCATTTAGTAGCCCTAAGTTATCATAGAAATAGACTTTATTTAATCCAACACAATCGTCTTCGGTTTGTCTATTTTTAATATTTTCGTTCTTATTAATCACAAAACGAATAACCTTAGCAGTTGTATTTATTGCTATTAATGTTTTATTTTCAGTTATTGAAAGTTCTTCTTTACTTATAAATTTGAAATTTTCACCATCTTCAGAACTATAGATATCAATTACTTTAACTTTCCTTTCGTCATTTGCAATTCCTAACTCTGGAGTATCATCAAAGTTTTCTATAATTATGGTGTTTACTGTATGGATGCCATGGAGGTCGAAATTTAAAACAACATCATCGTTACAATTTAAAGCTGAAACAAACGGCTTTGTTTTTTCTAGACTATAATTTGTTAAATTTTTAGCTAAATACCCAACTTTTAACATGTCTTCGTTTGGCTCAAAAAGGGAACAAGCAGAATTGTATTTTGTTTTATTTACAACAAAATCAATTTTGGAATTCTTATAATATCCAAAAGAGTTATTTACCATTGCAGTTGGTTCAATTCTAGCTAAATCTTTAGTTGCTCCATAAAAAGTATCACCAAAGACAAATAGTGTTTTGTCATTCTTTTGGTCATAATCTTCTTCATGTTCTAAGTTGAAAGAATAAATTCCGTCAGCACCAGTCCAACCATATGTTTTTTCAAATAAATTTGACATTGTTGGATTTGTTTCAGCATAGTATCCAAGGCCTAAATAGATAGTTATTTCTTGAGATATAGATGAAGTAAGTTTAATGTATTTTGCTGTGACATCTTTAAAACTGTTTGATGTAATGTTACATCTTTCAAAAGACTTATTATCACAAGAAATTTGAACGTCAATAGATCCTTTGTATTCTATTATTCCTAAAGGATAAATACGATCTAATTCAATTGTTTTTTCTATATTTGCTTCAATAGCAAAATGAGTTAATATTTCATTATGCTTCATGTTTAATCTCCTCAATTTTATCTTTTATAATTTTTGTTACAAAATGATATCCAAAAGTATTAACATGTAGACCTTCCATTGTATACTCAATCTTTAATTCTTTGTTATCGTCTAATAACAAATCGTGAATATTTAAATAATATACTCCTGGAATATCTTTTATTTTTTCATTAACCTCGTTAATTTTTGAATTACTTTTTCTCATTACACTTGGTTGATCAATTTTAAAATTATCTGATTTGTTAACTGGATATAATGATTCTAATATAATTTTTGTGTCAGGTAAATTTTTATGTATTTCGGATACAATTTTAGAAATGTTTTGATATATTGTTTCTGGCGTTGAATTTTCTACTAACTCAAAGTCATTAATACCAATTAAAAGTACGACAATACTTGGCTTTAAATCGTATACCGATTCATTCATTCTTTTTAATAGTCCAATAGTAGTATCACCACCGATACCTCTATTGTATACATCATAACCTTTGTAGTATTCATAGACGTTGTAGTTGTCAGTTAAACTATCTCCGACAAAAATTATTCCACCTTTGTTGACGCATTTGTTATATTCATTAAAGTCATTAACTTTCTTTTTCCATCCGTTTGGTAATATGGCAGAGAAAAGATCATCAGCTCCTTTTTTATAAGCTTTGTCAGTATTTTTTTCTTTTGTAATGATACTAAAATTACATATGTAATTAATAAGACAACAAGAATTGATAAGACTATTATAGTTGCTAACATTTTGTAAGCTCCTTTGCTTTTAAACAACTTCCATAATATGCTTCATATAATTTTTTCTCACAATGTAAATTTGAAGAAATATTTTTAATACCTTCAAGTAATAATTCTTTATAATATGTATCAGCATTTCCTAAAGAACCGATAATTGAAATAATAGTATTTTCTTCAAATTTTAATTCTTTATAACACGTTGATATCATGCGTAACACTTCACTAACTGCGCTTTTTATAATGCTTTTAGCATGCTCTTCGTTTTGCTCAAGAGTAACAACTCTTGCTAATGAAGCAACATCAGTACGTGTTGCACTCATATAATAACGAGTTAAATCTTCGTATGTATAACAATTAATTGTTTCTTTTAAACGTTTGGAAAATGAAGTTTCTTCTTCTCTTTTATCTATAACTTTAGCTAGATATTGTAATGCTTTATAACCAAGATCATAAGCCGATCCTAAATCGCCTTCTTTATAACAATATCCACCAACGCGAAAAGTTTTTCCGTTATTTTTACCATAACAAACAGATCCTGTACCAGCGATTAAAACAATTCCGTCTTTGCCACCTAAAGCACCATAAAGTGCATTAATTACATCGTTAGAAGCGTCTATTTTTGTATGGGGCGCAACTATATTAAGCTCTTTAGTTAATTCACATACTTTCATTTCTTGTTCTTTTGAATAAATTCCACCTAAGCCCAAAAAGATTGAATCAACAGTTTGTGTTATATCTTTTGTGCCTTCTTCTAATACTTTTTTCAGAGTTTCAAAAGAGACAGTATCAAGTGATGAAGGACCTACTTCTTTATAACTAATTATTTTTAAATCTGAATTCATTAAAGCAAAAGCGGTTTTTGTACCTCCGCCATCAATACCTAAATAAAGTTTATCTGACATATGCTTTTAAAACTCCACATTTTTCGCCTTCATTTAAAGGACGGATTGTATATTCCTTTATTGATTCAGGAATAATGTATGTTTCAGCATAGTGGACAACGAAAGGATCGAATTCACCATTTGTCGATTCAATAACTGCAGCTTGTCCTTCTACTAAGTTATTCATATTGACTGAATCACAAGTTTTAATTGTAATTTTAGAATCAAAGAAATATCTACGTGTTTCAATAAATTCACGTTCATGTAAACCGGTCTTAGTTGAACCATCTTCCATTTCTACAAAACGATTTATAAGGTTATTTTTTACCCAAGTTGTATCTCTATCAAATTGAATAACATGTTCTCCATGTTCAATATGAACTGGTCTAGGTAAACCATCTAAGCCTAAGCGACCCCAGTCCCATAATTTGAATGTGAAAATATATGGCGTTGCTGAGATTTCTAAAACCATTGTATTTTTTCCAGAACAGTGAATTGTTCCTGCTGGAATTAAGAAGTGATCGTGCTTCTTTGCCTTAAATTTATTGATGTATTTTTCATCATTAAATTTTTTGCCTGTACGTTGTGATTCTTTTAAATCATTGATTAAATCATCTTTATTTATGCCTTCTTTAACGCCAAGATAAACGACTGAATCTTCTTTGGCATCTAAGATATAGTAAGATTCATCTTGAGTATAATGCATGCCAAATTTGTCTTGAATATATTCGGTTAATGGATGTACTTGTAGAGAAAGGTTTCCACCTTCAAATGTATCTAAGAAATCAAAACGTATTGGAAATTCGGTACCAAATCTTGCATGTACTTTATTTCCAAGAAGGTTTACAGGTTCAAAGAAAACAATATTGATTGCTGGTGAAGCTACTTTAATTCCGTTAAAGTCATATAAAACGCAGTTTTCTTCTGGCACGCCATCAAAAGACCAAGCATAGTTTTTCTTTGATGGATCAAGATTACATACTTCTTTCATCCATTGACCGCCCCATACCCCTGGATCAAAGTACGGAACTAATCTAAATGGATGAGTACTTAATTTGCGTATTCCTTTAAATAAATCGTCGGTTAATATTAACTTTGGATCATTTTCTATAGTGGAGTCGATATAATATGTAGAATTTCTTAAAACTCTTTTCTTTAATCTATCAGCTGTTCTCCATTCTATGAAATATCCACGCTTATATTTTCTAAGATTATCTTCGTTTGGATTTGTTTTGTTCCAGTTAGACATGCCTTTACGATATCTGAGTTGAATTTCCCATCTAGTCATATCTAAATAAATCAAACTATCATTATGAATCATAGATGCTCCAAAACCATAAATAGCCACTCTTTCGTTAGAACTTATGGATTTTTTAGCTTCCTCTAATTTAGATAAGTCATAAAATTCTTCGATTTCAAAATGAGACATAAGTCCAAAAACTCTGTCATCAGTCATATTTCTTTTTAATAATTTATCTAAATCATCTTCGCTTAGTGCACATGTTTCAATATCGATAACACGATCGAAGCCGAGTTTCATTATAAGATTATTAACAATTTCTTGCTTGGAAACTCCAGGATACATTTCAAAAGCAACTACGTTTTTGCCTTTTAGTTCATTGCTAAGGTAAGTGACAATTTCACTATATCCACGATATGCTTTTCCATCGACTTTAGTTGAAGGGTATTTATCATATTGTGAATTAAAGTTCAGATATTTCATAATTATAATTTCTCCAGATGTATTTTAATATTAACGATTCGATATAAGCTATTAAGCCAAAAATAATAAAAATAAAGGCAAAACTGACATAAATTAAAAGGAAGAAACTTCCTATAAATAGAACGACGAATAAAATAGATAAATATAGATATTTATGTGCAAAGATAAAGCTTAAATATAATAATGAAGTAAATTTACCTTCAAATTTAGCTACGACCATGAAATAGAACGATGCGATAAACGATATTTCTAATCCAATTAATAGTTCAACAGCATATAAAATTAATTTTACATTACTAGAATTAATAGTGTTTATAGCTAAATAGTTTAAATAAGCAGCCCCGACTAATAAAATCAAAGCAATATCTATAAATATCGTAGATTTAAAATTGCCCTTAAAGTGTTTGAAATAATTTCTGACATAATAACCAGATTCGTCAGTTTTTAAATCAAGAAAAGTAGCATAAAGAGCACTCAATGAAGTTCCTATACATAATCCGATAGATAACACTGATGTTAAAACGAATAATATATTCAATATTATTATGTTTCCCAAAGTATTAATAAACTTTATGAATGCCTTCATGCTACCTCCTATTTTTAATGTGTTATATTATTTAGCTTCTTTTGTTGTTTTCTTTTTCTTAGCAGCAACGACTCCACCAACAACAGCGCCGACGACAGCACAAGCACCAATAACAATACCTACAATTAAGCCTGTGTTGTTCTTTGAAGCTGATTTAATTGAACCTGTTGCTGAGATGAACTTCAAGTTCATATTTTCGTCTGTTCCTTGAGTGTTGTCAATTTGAACTGTTACTGGATCAGAATCACCAATGCGATATTCTTGTAATGCGACAGCAAATGTGTTGTCTGTAGTAACTGCAAAGTCAGCACCAAGAGCAGCTCTGTTGAAGTACTTGCTTCCTGTTACTTGATCAGCAATATCGTAGACTGACCAATAGTTGACTAAGTAAGCTTCGCTCCATGTATAAGTTCCATCATCGTTCTTTGTTAATGAAGCCCATGGTTTTTGTTGTTCATCTTCATATTCTTTTAAGTGAGATACTTCATAAGAATTTCCAATTAATTTCTTTGTCTTTTCAATGTATTCTTCTGTTGAGTTCCATGAGTAAGAAACTTGATAGACATAGCCTTTCCAAGCTTTGACATCTGCGCCTGGAACAGTGTCCATGTATTCATCTTTCCAGTCACTTGATTGAACTGTACGAAGGTTGAAATTGAATCCTTCTGGAACATAACTTTCAACTACTTGGTTGAATTCATCCCATACAGCTTGAGTTGTTGCTAAGCCGTTTGGATTTGTTAAGTATCCATCTAAAGCTAATTTAACTTTAGCTCCATCGGCTTTTGGTGTAAATTGAACATCAGAGAAGTCTGGTGAATTTACAACATAATAGGAACTGTTTGATCCAAATGGTGTTGGTTCGATTTGGCAAGAGCCATCGACTAAAACTAAAGCGCTAAGTGTTTTGCTTCCGGCGCCTTTAACGGAATCGATCTTTGTTGTTGCATTTACTGGTGCAATTTGACAGCTTGATAATGCAAGACCTAACAAGCAAGCTGCTGATACTGTTAAAAAGTGTTTTTTGTTCATGTTTATTTCCTCCTTCAAAAAATACTTAACTAATCCTATTCTTGATCTAAATAATGAACCCATTTCTTGGATGTACTTACCACGAGTCCAACGATAGCAATAACTATAACAAACATAATCCAAGACATAGCTGAAGCGTAACCTAATTGATAATCCATAAAGCCTTTATCATAGATGTAGTAAGCAAGGTAATAAGCTGAATAGTTTGTACCTCTTCCTACCATAATGTAAGCCATCATGAAGTATTGGAAACCAGAGATTATTGAAGTTACCAACATAAAGAAGATAGTTGGTGTAATCAATGGTAGTGTGATTGTGAAGAATTGTCTTGTTTTATTGACGCCAGCAATATCTGCAGCTTCATATAAATGCTTTGGAATACTTTTCATAGCACCTAAGAAGAACAAAGCAGATACGCCAGATCCCCAGGCTGACATTAAGATTAAAGAAATTTTAACAATGTGTTCATTTCCTAACCAGTCGATAGAAGGAATTTTAAATATTCCTAAGAACTGGTTGATTAAACCATAGTCTTTATTAAACATCCAAGTCCAGAGCAATGCCATTGCAACTGAGGCAACGACGTTTGGTAAGTAGAAGATTGTTCTCCAAATGCCAATACCTTTAATTGGTTTATTTAATATACACGCTACAAGAATACCGATAACAATTGAGAAAGCAGTACCGAATATTACTTGGAAGAATGTATTTCCTAAGCTTTTCCAAAACATAGTGTCTTTTACTAAAATGTAGACATAGTTATTAAACCAAACCATGTTAGGAGTATCTTTTAAGTTATAGTCTGTTAATGAATAAAATAATGATGTTAATAGTGGAAATAAGGTAAATCCAAATATTCCAATAAACCATAAAGAGGCAAATAGATAGCCGATAAGACCTTCTCTTGTTTTCTTTTTTAACTTGATAGGTTTATGTTGCTTTTTGTTCGCGTTAAGAACTAATTCTTGTTCCATATTACCTCCTTTCTTATTTTCCGTTAACGGAATAATATTGATCTATTTTGCTAATGATTAACTTTTGGGCGTTATTCATTGCTTCCTCAACACTTTTTCCGTTTGGATAAGAATAAATACTATTTACGTATGTTTGAATATCAGAAGTCCAGTTTGGAACTGCTTTGATAAATTCTACTTCACGTGTGTTGGCAATAGCGTTAGCTAGGTCAGTTTTGATAGGATCATTATAAATAAACTTGTCGTAGAAAGTTCTGTTTGAAAGCATGAATCCTGCATTTGCAATCATTTCTTGGAATTCTTCTTGATACATATACTTTAAGAACTCCCATGTTCCACGATTTCGTTGTTCTGCAACTTTATCAGAAGTGTTACTTCTCTTGCTATTATCAAATAATTCGATTGAATATGAAGAAGACCAGTTTACATAATTGCAAGATTCATCCATAGGTGGAATTTCAAATACACCATATTCGAAATCGACATTTGCTTCTTTTAAAGTTGTGTATAAGCCTTCATTACTAATAACCATAGCTAACTTTTGAGTTAAGAATGGGTTTTTACTATTAGCTGCCTCTTTGGACATGAATTTTTGAAGGTTTTCACGAGCTTTATCATCTCTTCTGACATAGGATGAATAGACTTTATTTAAATTTTCTATAAGTGTTGAATCGTTGAAGTGTGGAACTGGGCGACCATTGCTATCTTCTGTGAAGAATGAATGGTTTGCTAGCCAGCCCCATTGATGAATATATTGACCTTCAGATGTAAACGGATCAAATCCTACTTGAGCATAGCCAGAGTTGACATCGCCAGGAGTGTTATATTTTGTCAATTTTTCACTTACGGCATCTAATTCAGCCCAAGTCTTAGGAGTTTCGGTTATACCTGATTCTTTAAATAAGTCTTTGTTATAGTAAATAACACGTACTGTTGATGAGAATGGCCAAGCGTGCATTGATTTTCCATCAGGTGCATAACGTGAAATATCATTTATTTGAGAAGGGAAGAACATCTCATTTTCATCTAAAGTATCTCGACCGTTAGCCACATCATCATCGTGCATAGCTGTCAAATTTAATAGTTGATTAATTCTTGTTGGTGTTGAAGAAACAGCGTGAATGAAGATATCAGGAGCGTTTCCACCGGAAATAGATAAATCAACTTTGGTCCAATAGTCCCAGAAATTAATTCCATCGCCTTTAACATAGACGTTTAATTCTTTAGCGATATCAGACTCGTTAAATTTTTTAATCAAGTTATTGATTTCAGTATAGTTTGTACTGCCTCTTTGCCAAAGGTGAGTAAATACAAGTTGTTGTCTATCTTTGTAGTTATTTGAACCTGTATCATCTTTAATAAACCAAAGAGGTGGGGTACATGATGTTAACATTAGTGAACTAACTAATATAGTTAATGATCTTTTTAATATTTTTTTCATAGTGTTACCCCTTTAAACCGACGGTTGCTGTTGAACCAATAATTTGCTTTTGAGCTAAGAAGAATAATACTAATGAAGGCAAAGTAACAATTAATGATGCGGCCATAATTAAATTGTTTTGGTTAGCATATTGTGTTGAGAATGTTCTAATTGCATAAGCTAATGGGAACAAATTACTGTTACTTATATAAAGTAATGGATTATAGAAATCGTTCCAACAGTTCATGAATGTCATAATAGCAATACAAACAACCATTGATCTAACTAATGGCAACATAATTGACCAGAAGATTTGAAATTCATTTGCTCCATCTAATTGGGCTGATTCTTTTAATGAGTTTGGAATCCCCATAAAGAATTGACGTAACAAGAATATGTTAGCAGCAGCACCAACAGCAAAGTAGGATGGAATGATTAGAGGGTTATATGTATCAATCCATCCTAACTTTGAGTAGAGAATGAAAAGAGGAATTTGTAAAACTTGTGATGGAATAACCATGGTAGCAATCATAACTAAGAACCATTTATCACGACCAGGCCACTTTAATTTACCAAAAGCGTAAGAAGTTAATGTTGTTGATATAACCATTCCTATCGTTGAAAATGTTGCGTAATACAATGAGTTAAAAGTGTACTGTGCAAATGAAATTGACTTTACAGCTGTAACAAAGTTGCTCCAAACAAGCTTTGTTGGGAAGAATACGCCGTTAGCTAAATCTTCAGTAGATTTTAGAGCTGTAAGTAACATCCAAAGCAAAGGTACTATGAAGAAAACAGAACAAATAACTACTAAGATATAAGCGACTATTTTTTCACGTAGTTGACGTTGCTTTTTATTTAACTTAATTTGAATTTTCTTCATTTTGCTTCACTCTCCTTTCTTAATTTTATAAATCTTGGACCATAAGTCCTTCCGTATTGAATATTTTCTGAAAAGTTAGAAGTGTTAATGTTATAACTGACTAATAATTCTCCTTCTTTTGAAAGATGCGGATGAGCTTTAGCGTTATATATATACATGTGATCACATAATTTCTCAGGACATACATAGGCGATACGCATTTCATCAAATGGACCATAAGGTGTTGGACTTGACGATGTTGCTATGTAAGGAGATTGAACATTGTGTGTAAAGACACATAAGTACTTTCCATCTTCTTCATTAACAGAAAGTTCACATGAAACATTATTGAGTAATCCCTTTACTTCTTCTATATTTTCAACAAATTGCTCGCCGTTATAATATTTCCAAGAATTTAAATCTTCAAATTCTTCTTCTTTGACTCTAGCAACGATTAATTGATTGCCTTTTGAGCTATCGAAGAAAGAAGATTTATATCCATAAATATAAATATACCCATCTGGATTTTTCTCTTTAGAAGAAAATGAATTGTTATAAAATGCACAGCCTAATGTAATTGTTTCACCATTGCTTGAGCGATAAACTGTAGTTGCACTTTGACTTGTTTTACTAAAGTTGATTCTTCCATTTTCAATTGCTGTTTTAGTTAAAGCTATACCTTCAATGTGAAATTGGAATCCTTCAGGTTGTGTTAAATCTGAAGTGACAACAAATGGTAATGAATAAAAATTATTTGATAGAACAACTCCGTCTTGAAGCCAAAACCAAGCAGCTTTGTTTTTGCATAAATATTCAGAATTATCATCTACCTTTATAACAGGTAAATAACAATTTGAATTTCTATAGAAATATACTTTGTGTAATCCAAATAAAGGCTCATTATTATTAGCACCGCCAAAGTTTCCTTCGTTAACTTTATTTGGAATAATGAAAGTTACTTCATCAGTCTCTTTTTTATTGGAATAATTGTTGATCCAATAGTTGTATAACTAGAAGATTGAAGCTCAGTTTTTATATTTTGTCCATTAACCAAGATGGTTATATTTTTAACACCTCTTTTTTGATAGCCATAATCTTTTTCACTTTCGACAAAATAGTTTTCAATCTCTATAAAATCAACATATGTTTTGGAAAATTTGAAAGTAATAGATATATCTTTTTTTGGTGCATATGATGACAAATAATTGTTTTCTAATGATTTTGAAGCGTAATTTACAAGGTGATAAGATTGAGTTCCTTCTTGCATTAATTCGTTAGTTGGCTCGAGATAAGCTTTAATACGTCCTTTTTCATCTTCATTTACATGGAAATCAAAATTTGATTTATTGCAATCAATAGAATCTAATTCACAATAAGAATTGTTTGGCATTGCAAGTGGTGCAAGTCTTACGTGATCTTTGCTAAGTGTACCTACAAAAGTGTCTCCAAAAATGAGAAGTGATTTATCACTTTCTTTAGCAAATCTATTATCTGCACCAGTAAGATTGAAGGAAAATAATCCATCACCACCAGTCCAGCCGTAATCTTTAACAAATTTATTGGTCCACTCATCTGCTGGATAACCAATATAACCAGTTCCTAAGTCATAAGTAAATTCAATATCTGCATCAAAACTTAAATAACGACATACGAGGTTATGTAAATTTATATTTTCACCAAAATCAGCTTTTGTTTCAAAATATTTTATATTGTCTAAAGAATAAGAAATTTTAGTTACTTTTCCTTTAGCAATATATAGATGAGAAAGAACAATTATCTTTCCAAAATCTACTTTATGTTTATGAGAACTTATAGGTCCTAAATAACTCATAATAATTCTTCTCTTTTAATTCTTACTTTTGTTTCACCGTCGAAAAGTGAATATTTGCTCATATCTAATAAGAATCTGGCGTTGTCATTGATTTGATATGATGACTTATGTGGAACCTTACATATCATCTTGTTAGTTCCATCATTTAAATAGTGAATTGTTTCAAATCCAAGTAATTCGATATTTTCAATATCACCACAGAATTCTTCATAAATACCAGATTTAACGTCTTCTTCGTGAATGTAGCAATCTTCTGGACGAATACCGAAAATTATTTCTTTGCCTTCATATGATTCATAGGCTTTAATATCTTTTTCAGGTAACTTTATTTCTTTGCCGTTGCCAAGAGTGACGATACCTTTTGAATATGTACCATTTAAGAAATTCATAGCTGGTGCTCCAACGAAGCCAGCGACAAATGTATTTTCTGGATAATCGTATATTCTTTCAGGTGTATCGATTTGTTGAATATCACCTTTATTCATAACAACAATTCTACTTGCCATGGTCATAGCTTCAGTTTGATCGTGTGTAACGTAGATAGTTGTAGCACCGACTTGTTTATGGATACGAGTAATTTCAGCTCTCATTTGAATTCTTAACTTAGCGTCTAAGTTAGAAAGTGGTTCATCCATTAAAAATACTGATGGCTTTCTAACAATAGCTCTACCAAGAGCAACTCTTTGTTTTTGACCACCGGATAGTTGTCCAGGTCTTCTCTTTAAGAGAATTTCGTCAAAATCAAGAATTTTCATGGTTTCTTCAACACGTCGATTAATTTCTTCTTTAGGTACTTTTCTAAATTTTAATCCATATGTCATGTTATCTCTAACTGTCATATGTGGATAAAGAGCATAGTTTTGGAAAACCATAGCGATATCACGATCTTTTGGCTCGTATTCATTAATAACCTTATCGTTAATTGAAATTGTTCCACTGGAAATATCTTCTAATCCAGCTAACATTCTCAATGTTGTTGTTTTACCACAACCTGATGGGCCAACTAAGACAATAAATTCTCCTTTTTCTACATCTAAGCAGAAATCTTTTACTGCTTCAAATCCGTTAGGATAAATTTTTTTAATATGTTCAAATCTTAAAAACGACATGTGTTTAAACCTCGCTTGTGACTTCATTGTATCATTGAAGTATCTTTAATTCAATATTTTTATAATACTTTTTTAATACATTTGAAACCGATTACACATTTTAACGTATTTTTAATGTATTTTTTACAATTTGGACTCTATAAATTAACTATGGTAACAAAAAAGCTCATTATTATAATGAGCTAATAGTTTTAAGTTTAATTTTACATTTAAGTGAGTAATTAAATATATAATATTTTATTGATATAGTATTAAAACAAATTATGTTATCTTACTTTTTCAATTGATGCTACTTCAACTGAATATCTATATAATTTTGCATCGTAATAGTTTATGGTATATTCAAGGAGAACACCTGATTCAGAATAACCTTTTCTAATTCTTTTTAAAACTGCACCATCTTTATCAAGATTTAATAATTCTCTCATTTCTTTTGTTGGAATAATTGCTTCAAGTTCTTCTTCAAATCTAGAAAAATATATACCGTTTGAAGTTAGATAATCATATAGTGAACTAAATAAAAATTCTTTGTTAGTAGGTAGTTCGATAGGTAAATTTAACCATGTATCGGAATAAACTATGGCTTTATCGTTAACACCTCTTAATCTTTTTAATTCGTAAAGTCTTTTACCTTCTTCACATTTAAATAAAGAGGTCATATCTTTATTATCATAGACAATAGAAATTGAAGAAGAAAATGTTGCTGAGTTTTTAGCTCCAGATTCTTTCATTTCATTTGTAAAGCTTTTAACTAAAGTAAAGTTTTTTAGGTCATCTTTATTTGAATTAATTTTGGTTCCGAACCCTGCTCGTCTTGTAATAATCTTTTCTTTTTCTAGTTTGTCTAAAGCTTTTCTAATAGTTACTCTAGAAACTTGATAGATATTAACAAATTCTTTTTCTGATGGAAGCATACCTTTATAGATATTGTTTTCTATCTTTGACATCATATCATTGCTGATTTGGATATAAAGAGGAATAGTATTTTCGTAGTTCATGTAATCACCTGTTTTAACCTTTGATAACACAAATTTAATACATTTAGACAAAAAAGTAAACTTTTAAATGATATATTTGTTAATATTTATAACATTTGATGCAAAAAATATATATCAAAACCGATTATTAATATTTTTTCTTATATAAATGCTATAATTTAAATATCTTTTTAGTTTTATTTTAAGTTTACTATTTATCTTAATATTTAGGAGAATTAGTTTATGAGAATTTTATTAGCTGAAGACGATAGATCTTTATCAAATGCAATATGTACTATTTTAAAATATAACAATTATTCTGTTGATGCTGTGTACGATGGACAAGAAGCGTTAGATTATTTAGAGAGCAATATTTATGATGCAGGCGATGATTATGAATTAGAATTAGAGTTAAACGGATTTAATTTGATTAGTTCTAATGATGCTGCAATTTCAATAACTAGTGGTGATAAAATTACTTTATCCAGTAAGAAATAAACTTCTAATTATGTTTATGATTTAAGAGATAGTGAAAATAGTACGGCAGCAATATATTCATTAAGCGATTTAGAGCTTATATCTAGAGTTGGCGATGGAATTAAGACATCTAATAGCGATGTATCAAGCAAGGGTAACTAACGCGGAATTGTAACTTTATCTGATGGAAACATTGTAGGTATAAGCATATCTGGTGGTATGTCTAGCAAATCTATGGAATCTAGTCCATCTTTTAGTACAATTGGTACTAATTCTAACATTAATTTACAAGCTAGTTCTATCCTTGTCATAAAAAACATTGTTGAAATAAAAATGCCAAGTATCATTAATGCAAGCGTTGTTTACTTGGGTAGCAATAGTGCAAGTATTAGTTCGACAAGTTCTACTACCTCATCTTTAAATGCTAATGGAGTATATTGGAATATATAATCTAAGTATTGTTTTAATTAAATAAGTATTTATTTGTTATAAATGCATATATTAGTAACATGAAAAAGATAAAAAACGTGTTATTAGTTTTAATGCCTATATTGTTAGGAAGCTTAGTTGGATTTTGCGTTAAAGATGATTTTAGCTATTTAAATACTATTCCTCACAATATAAACCTTCCAGGATTTATATTTATAATTGCTTGGTCAATTATTTATATCCTATCAGGAATTTGGTCTTATTTGTATAACAAAAAAGGTGGAAATCTAACTATATATTTTCTAAGTTTAGCTTTGAATTTGTTATTCACACCGCTTTTGTTTTCACTTCATCAAATAATTGCTTCTTTAATTTTAGTTATTACATTATTATTGATCGTCTTCTTTATGTTTCTTAAAGATAAAGAAAAGACAAAACTATTATTGCTACCATATGTTTTATGGTTATTAGTCGCTTTGACTTTAATGGTTGATTTAACTTTGTGTAATGTATAAAAGTAAACATTGTTTTACTTTTATATCATTCCTTGACTTTCTATTTTAGTGTTGATACCATACTATCGAAGAGACTCATATAATCTCATTAACAAATGGTATGAGAGTATCTACATGGTCGCCTAAGACGTAACTATGAGTGTCTGATGCAAGCTTTTGTATCAGACATTTTTCTTTGCTTGGAAGGAAACTATATGATACTTTTAAAAGGAAACATTATTCATTCTCCATCACTTACTAATGTTGAGACAATTGAAAATGGATATTTGCTATTAGATGATGAAGGAACAATTGTTAAAATATTAAATAATAAACCTGATAATTTTAATGGAACAATAATAGATTATGGTAACAAATTAATAATGCAGTCATTTGCTGATATGCATTTGCACGCTCCACAATATCCTAATGTTGGTATGGGTATGGATTTACCACTGCTTGACTGGCTAAAAACATACACATTTAAAACTGAAGCCTATTTTAGCAATTTAGAATATGCTAGAAGAGTATATAAAAAATTAGCAAAAGATTTGATAGATTATGGAACAACACACGTTGTTATGTTTTCTTCAATGCATACTGATTCAACTATAATATTGATGGAAGAGTTAGAAAAAGCAGGTGTAACCGGTTATGTTGGAAAAGTAAACATGGATCGCAATGGGGGAGAAAATTTACAAGAAAGTACAATTGAATCTATGGAAGAAACTTTAAGATGGTTAGACCTTTCTAAACGATTTAAATATATTAAACCTATTATTACACCTAGATTTACTCCTTCATGTACTAACGAATTAATGGAGTGGTTAGGAAATTTAGCTAACGAAAAAGACTTATATGTTCAATCACATTTGTCAGAAAGCAAATCGGAAATAGAATGGGTAAAATCATTACATCCAGATTGTGATTACTATTGGGAAACTTATAATAAATACGGCCTATGGAAAGACCATACTATAATGGCTCATTGTGTTTATTCAGATAAAAATGAAAGAGAAGCAATTAAGAAAAACAATGTTGTAGTTACTCACTGTGCTGATTCAAATATTAACTTATGCAGTGGTATTTGCCCTGTACGTGAAATGCTAAATGAAGGCGTTTGGGTGACTTTAGGATCTGATATAGCTGCAGGAGCAAGCATGGCTATGTATAACATGATTACTTTAAGCATAAAAGCTTCTAAAGTTAGATGCTTTCAATCTGAAGGTAAAAATAAGTTTCTTTCAGTTCAAGAAGCATATTATTTAGGAACAACTTCAGGTCATAAATATTTTGGAAATCACGAAGGATTTGCTATTGGTGATAAGTTGCATGCAATTGTTGTTGATGATAGTACTTTTGTTGAATCACCAATGCCTTTAACTCTTAATGAAAGACTTGAAAGAGCATTATACAATATGAATAAAGAAAACATAGTTTCTGTTTGGTCAGAAGGAAGAAAAATTAAATAATCAAAAAGCCCTCAAACAAATGAGGGCTATTTTTTATTCGACTATGAATTCTCTGATTGTTACGCCAGAATTGTTAACAACATTAGATTCAACTTTGACATATCTTGCTCTAACATTATCAAGATTAATAATAATTTCTTCTTGAGAGAGATAATTATCATCGCCTACTTTAGTGTAGTTTACTCCATCTTCTGAAATGTAGAATGTACAATTTTCGAATAAATCACCTGGGTGTTCAGTTGTATTTTGATAGAAAGAAATCTTTTTAATTTCTTTGACTTGTCTTAAGTCTAAGCAGACATAAGCACCAACTGTACAGTGCCAGTCAAACCAAACATATGTTGATAAGTCATTATCAAGCATTAAGTTAAAGTCTGCGTGAGCTGCATCAGCCATTACGAAACCATCAGCGGTAACTGTAACTTGGTCTAAGGAAAGTGTGTTATAACTTACTTCTTTGATTGAAACCCATGTTTCTGTACTTGAGTTCTTAATCATAATATAACGAGCGTTAACTGGGTTATCTCTTAAATCTAATAAGACACTAGCACTATCGGATAAACCGACATAGTTATAGTTTTTAGCATCGCGTGAGACATAGACTTTACCAACCATGTAATCTGTTGCACCATTAGCGTTTCCATAGAGAATCTTAATATCGTGAATTTCTTTAACTTCTTCTAAATCAATTCTAATGTATGCATCTTCTGATGGAACTGAGCCAAACCAACAATATGTTGATTCATCGCTATCGAATATGTTGTCGACTGAACCTGAATAAATAGAATCAAATCCTTCATAAACAATACCTGTTGGTAAACCTAAAGCTAATTTAACTTTATCGTTTACAATTTGCTTAACTTTATTCATGAAAGGCTTTAAGACACTAACACCGTAATCAGCATATTTGTAGTCAATATTATAAGTGATAACATTGAGAACTGGTTCTTTATGAAGCTTTGATTTTTCTTCATAACTATTACCATTATCGAGCATGGTTTTTAATTGATCATTAGACAAATTATCGAAGTCTTTCATAATTGTTAGATAATTTATCATAGCGTTACTTGCGTCTTCTAGAGCTTCGATCCATGGAAGCATAGAATCTTTAAGTTTTGTGTTTTTAGCGTTTGCTTTAAACGATTCAATGCTAGCAGTGAATTTTGTGAAGTATTCAACAAGTTTTGTTACATCATTAGTTGTTTCATATTCAGTAATTAATTCTTTGAGATCTTTTGCTTCTTCAAAGTACTTTCCTTCATAGAGGTTTGCGTTAGTAAGGTGTGAAGAAATAGATTTTAATGATTCATATTCTTTTTCTTCTATATATTTAAATGAATCGTTATAACTCTTATCAACGTTAAATTTATTTGGATTCCATGTGTAATCACAAATAGCAAAGATAGAAAGCTTTGAAGGTTCAGCTTGTTGCATTGGGTTTGTAACCATACCTTCAAATGGAACTGTATCATCAGTATAGTTGATATTTAAAACTTCGCCTTTACCCATTAATAAGTGATCTGTTGAGTAATCGTTAACTGGCCAGTTTAACCAAAAGAAAGGCTTTTTATTTGTTAAATTTGTGAATTCAGTAAATCTACCTGATTCCATAGAAGAGCAAACATCATCGCCTGTCCACATGATATGAATGGAATCGTCTAAGTCTTTCATTAATGAAGCGTAGTATTTATTTAAATCTACTTTTAATCTTTGTTCAGCTTGATAGCAGTAAGCACTTGGAACGAAGACTAAATCATTACAATCATTTTTAGCTTTTAAGAAAGTAGCAACATCGTTTAAAAGCTTATTGTGTAAACTGCCGTCTTCTAAGAGCCCGCCTGTTACTTCGACGTCATCGGCTGAAATAACGAATTGTCTAACACCAGCTTCATAAAGTTGATTGAATTTCTTTTCAACAATTTGTAATGAAGCATCGTAGTTATCAGCTGTTATTTTATTTGACATGAATGGGTGTAAAGCCCAAGCGAGTTTTGTCTTTGTTTCACGTCCAACTTCAATTTGTTCCTTTAAGATTTCTAAGTCGTTTTCGGCATATAAATCTCTCCAACATGAAGAGTGATAAGCATCGTCTTTAGGAGCGTAAATATAAATGTTTGACTTGAACTTAGAACCGAATCTCATGAGTTCTTTACGTTCTTCACTTGTCCAAGGTATTCCATAGTAACCTTCGATGAATCCTCTATAGTAAGAAGAAGAATAATCCTTAATTTCTAACTCTCTAACTTCATCTTGAGTTTGTTGGAAAATTAAATCCAATGTGGATAAACCATAATAAACGCTGTCACTATCTTTACCAAGAATTACAATATTGTTATCTTTAATTGAAAGATAATAAGAATCTATCTTTTCACTTATATAACTAACGTCTTCTGTAATATAGCTATCAACTTTTTCTTTACTTGAATAAACACCAAGGAGTAAGTTTCCTTTTTCTGTTGAAATATCATCTCCAATAGAAGCTTTAACATTTTTGCGTGAGAGAACTTCTATGGCTTTATTTTTTGTATATGAATCAATTTTGCTTTCATATACAATATTGTATTTTCCACTGATAGTAGAATTTTTATCACCATAGGTGATGCTTTGAACTGTAGGATAGATTTCGTATTCGACATTGTTTGTTGTGTCAGCTGTTTTTAATGCACCACCAGTGGCACCGAATAAACCGACAAAAGTAACTATTAATGTTCTAAACTTTTTCATAGTGTTTCTCCTATAAAATTACGATAGAAAATTTAACGCCGGCTAATGAATCGTTTTGATCGTTTACTTTAACAGCTTTATAATTTTCTTCTTTTCCTATATACCAAATAGATTCAATGCTTAAGTCGTAGAAAGCAGCTTCTCCAACTTCAGTTAATGAAGAAGGTAAAACTAATTCTGATACGACAGCACTTTCTTCTTCACTAGCGTTACTAAATAAGAAGTTAGCAGGTATTTTTGTTACACCTTCTAAGAAAGCAACTTGAAGCTTTTCTTTACTTCCTGCTTTTGTGAAGATATTGTTACCTAATTTGAAATCAGCTAAGTTAGTTGAATCAACATAAAGTCTTGTGAGTAATTCGCTGTTATAGAAAGCGTAATCGTCGATTGTTTTTAAATTTTTATTTAAATAAATATCTTTTAAGCTTGTGCAATTATAGAAGGCTTTATATCCGATAGTTTTTAATGATACAGGAGAAATTACTTGCTTTAATGCACTACCGTTAAAGGCTTCTTCGCCAATTGTTTCAATGGATTCATTAAATAAAACTGCATTTAACGATGCACACTTCTTAAAGGCAAATGGTTCAATGGCTGTTAATTTGCTCTTTGATAAATCGAGATTTACTAATTTACTATAGGCAAAGGCGTTTTGACCAATCGATGAAACATTGTCAACTTTAATATGTTCAAGCTTACTAAATTCAAAAGCGTGTTCACCAATAGTTTCAACATTTCTAAAATCAATTTCTGTTATGCCAGATTCATAGAATGCATATTTACCGATTGATTTTAAAGTTGATGGTAAAGATATACTAGTGACATTACTTAATTTATAGAAAGCGTAGTCACCAATACTTTCAACTTGGGATTCACTTGAGAAATAAATGTTATTTACATTGCATGTTTCGTTAGGATTTGTTGCAAGTGGATAGAAAAGACGACTTGGTATTTTTTTGACGTCTTTACCAAAATAAATATCGATTGATTGAGCTGCATCACCTTTAAAGAAGACCCAGTTACGGCCATTTAATTCTTCTATTTCAACAGCATCATAGTAAACTGTTTTAATTCCAGAACTATTAAAGGCACCAGCACCGATCTTTTTAATGCTCGATGGAATGGCAACACTTGTTAACCATGTTTTATAGGCAAATGCTTCATCAGCAATTTCTTGGACAGGAAGATTGTTGTATTCGCTAGGAATTACTAACTCTGGAGTATTAAGCTTATATTCTTTATCTGAAACAATATAGTATGTTCCATCATCACTTAATGTAAATGTTAATAAGTCAGAACTTGTTGGAGTTAAGCTGCCAGGAAATTCTTTAAATGAAGGAGAAGCAAATTCATGTGGATCTAAAGCTTCTTGAGTAAGCTCATTTTTAAACTCGTACACTGTTTTATCAGTAGGTGTACTTGGTATGCTAGAAGATAAACTTGTAGAACTTGTTGAAGTGCTACTACTAGTACTTGAACTTGTTTTACTAGTAGAACTACTTACTGTACTACTTGAACTGATTGGGTCACTATTGCTACTGCTTGACACAGGAGGCTTTTGATTATTACAAGCACATAAGAATAACGACAAAAAAACAAAAATACAACTTTTTTTCATAATAATTCTTAAGTAATTATTTGCATATCGATATATAGGATAACTTATTTCATCGACTGTAGGCAAATTAATTAAATTCTTCTCATATATCTCAGCAAATTACTTTCCTTTCTAATTAAATTCTAGCAAGTCGATGAACAATATTCAACATATTTTTAACTAACTAAAAAAACAATGTAATCGTTTACTTTACACATATTTTTTAAATAATATAAATTTTATTTATTAATTTTTTAATTTAGTGTATTTTTTCACACGTGTAAAAAAATAGATTGACTTTTTAAAAATTTTTGATGATTAACAAGTTATTTTATTTAAATCTAATATAGTGTATAATTTATATTAAGAATTAAGGAGATTAGTATGGATAAAATTGCAGTTTTAATTCCATGTTATAATGAAGAACTTTCTATAGTAAAAGTTATTCAAGATTGTCATAGATATATACCTGAAGCTAAAGTGTATGTTTATGATAATAACTCAACAGATAAATCAGTAGAATTAGCAAACCAAGCAGGTGCAATTGTAAGACATGAATATCAACAAGGCAAAGGCAATGTTGTTAGAAGAATGTTTAGAGAAATTGATGCCATGTGTTATATCATGGTTGATGCTGATGATACATATGATTTATCATCTGCTCCAAAGATGATTGATTTAGTCTTAAAGCACAACGCTGATATGGTTGTAGGAGATAGACTCTCATCCACATACTTTACCGAAAATAAAAGACCATTTCACAATTTTGGCAATAGTTTAGTTAGATTTTCTACCAATCATGTTTTCCACGGCAATATTCGTGATGTTATGACAGGCTTTAGAGCTTTTAGTTATCAATATGTTAAATCGTTCCCATGCTTATCTAGTGGATTTGAAATTGAAACAGAAATGACGATATTTTCACTTGATAAAAAGATGCAGCTTGAAAATGTTGTTATTCAATATAAAGATAGACAAAAAGGAAGCTTCTCAAAGCTTAATACTGTAAGTGATGGAATTAAAGTAATGCTTACAATAGCAAGATTAACAAAGTGTTATAGACCAATGTTTTACTATGGAATATTAGCTTTATTATCATTTATCGTTGGATTAGCTTTTGGTATTCCAGGAGTTTTAAAAGCAACAGGAGTTAATTTCTCATCTTATATTCTTATAGGAATCGGTGCATTGTTTATTTTAATAGCTTTCTTACTATTGATTACTGGATCAATGTTAAAAGTTCAACATATTAAAGAAAAGCAATCATTTGAACATACTCTTTACGAGATTAATCAAGATTATAAAAAACATGTTAATTCTAAATAAATAACAGCGCTCATAGAGCGCTTTTTTAGTCTATATTTATAAAAAGTTATATTATTTTGTCCCTTTTTAATATTTTTTATCTAAAAACCTTAGCTTTTAAGTAGGTATAAATAATACTTAAATCAATAAAGAGTAATATTGTAATTGTCAATAATTTTGTGTAGTGTTTATAGGTCAAAAATTTTGGCTTTATTACCTTTAAATTGTAAAGAAATTAAAATTTGTTAAAAAAGTGAGCAAAACATATTAAAACTTACGGTTATATATAGTGAAGGGGATAAGTATACGCTTTAAATTTTACTTATAGTTATTGAATATTATTTATAACTTTCTTTTCAGTAAGTATATTGCTTGCTATTGCAACGAGTATTAAAGATACAAGTGGAATTATAAAACTATTTGAATATGGCGATGTATTATAATGTCCCCAGAAAGATGTGTAGTGGAATAATAATCCATTAACATCTTCGCCAGTTAATCCATCAAATCTTACAAATATA
>OGOW01000519.1_pt1 | contig 43997 bp, 36 predicted proteins | sample 1552781 | NCBI WGS metagenome assembly OGOW01 (sample SAMEA2580145, study PRJEB22360) | human gut metagenome | biome: human gut; feature: human-associated habitat; material: faeces | place: Denmark | collected 2008/2010
CGTGCCTTCGTGTAATGTTTCATTTGCATATGCATTTACAAAAATTTAAGTGTTTTGCAATTACCTATTGCCTGTCGTTTTTATTATAACTCAAACGGAAGTATTTGAAAAGCAGTAATTATGAATAATAATCTGTTTCTCTGCGATACCGCGGAATACATTGACCTGAGGATAATAGATTATGGACATCCGGACAGAATTTGTAAGCCCCATCTGTACAGCACGAAGCTGCTCTTTGCCGTATGCTCTTTCAATCTCCGACAGAAATTCATCCGCTTTGCGGAAGATCAGTGCCGGCATTGGAAAATGCTGTGCACTTAACAGGGTAAGTTTAAGCGAATCCTTATTTTTTCCGATGATCCGTATCCCTGCAATGGATACATCTTTTTCGGCAAATACCGGCTTTTCATTCCCCTTTCCGAAAGGTTCAAGCAAGGACAATTCTTCCACGAAATCATTGGTAATGTATTCAAACGGAAGTCTGGTATCAATCCAGACTTTTGGAATCAGATCCTCGTCGGTCAATGCCGTTTTGTGATTCAACATCGTTCGGAGTTTTTCTATATTCTCTTCTTTCAGGGAAAGTCCTGCCGCCATCTCGTGTCCGCCAAACCGGTCGAGCAGTTCCCGGCAGCCGGTGAGTTCCTCAAAAATATTGCAGCCTTCGATGGATCGCGCAGAGCCCTTGACACCTTCCTCTGCCCTGGTCAGGATAATCACCGGCTTCCATAATTTTTCACGCACTCTTCCAGCAATGATGCCGGCGATGCTTTCATGAACCTTGGGGAGATACAGGACAAGTATTTTATCTTCCCCATACTTCTCACATTCCCGCAGTGCGAATTCCACTCCCTCTTCGGTATATTCCTTCCGTTTATCATTCAGTTCCTTCAGCCGTTTTGCAGTCTCAGCTGCTCTGGAAGGATCTTTTTCGTAGAAAAGCCCGAAGGAGAGTTTTGCGGTTTCCAGCCTTCCGCCAGCATTGAGGCATGGCCCGAGCACAAAACCGATATGATAAGAAGTGATATGATTCAGATCCAGTGCGTTTGCCTCGGCTAACGCGAGTAAGCCGTTATTATCCGTTCCTGCAATCCGATTCAACCCGAGTTTTGCAAGAATCCGGTTTTCCCCGGTCAGGTCGACCACATCCCCGATGGTTGCAATCGCCGCAAATACGATATATTTTTCCAGAATTATGCCAGCCTGATCGGGAATCCGTCCAAGCCTCGCATATAATGCCTGGATTAATTTATAAGCGACAGCACCCCCACAAAGCAGTTTATACGGGTAGACACAATCCGGCTGTTTCGGATTAATGGTAGCATCCGCATTTACCCGCAGAAAACGGCGTCCATCTTCCGTTTCTTCATAAGGAATTTCATGATGATCCGTGACGATAACCGTCATGCCAAGTTCTTTTGCATAGGCAATCTGTTCGATAGCAGCAATACCATTATCACAGGTAACGATGGTATCTACCCCGTCCTGCCATGCCTTGTCAATCAGATGCTCATTGATTCCGTATCCATCCTTTATCCGATCCGGAATATCCATGGAAACCATGGCACCGGCGGCTTCGAGTCCGTCCGTCAGAATATAGGTGGAGCATACACCGTCAATATCATAATCGCCAATGATCCGGATATGCTTCTTTTCCGTAATCTTTGTGATAAGAATTTCCACGGCCTTTTCCATGTCCTTCATCTGCCATGGTGCATGCAGTCCCATTTCATCGCCATACAGATAATTCTGATAATCGTCCTCAGTTATATTATCCCGGTTTCTTATAATACGGGCAGTAACGGGATTGATGTGATATTTTTGTGCCAATGCGTTAAAATCAGCTTTTTTAGCCTGTACCAGCCATTTTTCCCTGCGCATAAATTTTCCTCTTTCTTATTCAGATAATCCTGTGCCGCTGCACAGAAAAATGGCGGAACGAATCCGCCATTTACTTTTTATTCTGTATTATTTTTTGTCCGCTTTTTTCTTCTTCATCATCATGTACCATAAGGAGCATGGAATAAAGATATTAGTAAACATACCGCCGATAATACCAACCATAAGAGGTCCTGCGAATTCCTTCAGGGAAGATACACCCAGAATGTACAGGAAGAAGATGGTAATAAAGGAAGTAAAGGAAGTATAAATTGTTCTGGAAAGTGTCTGTGTAATACTTCTGTTACCAAGTTCAAGAATGTCTGTCTGTTCTTTATCCGTCTTACGGTGTTCTCTGACACGGTCAAAGATGACGATGGTTGCATTGATGGAATATCCTACGAGGGTAAGCATACACGCAATGAAGGTATTACCTACGGACGTATAGGAAATTACATAGAATGCAAATACAATGGCAATATCGCAGATCAGAGTAATAACGGCACTTGCTGCATATCTCATGTCACGGAAACGTACAAAGATATATAAGAGCATAAATATAAGTGCTACTACGACTGAAATAATGGCATTCGTTCTCATCTCGCTGCTCAGTGTAGAACCAACTTCACTGTAGTCAAAGTCTGTCACACCATAATCACTGGTCAGTTTATCCTTGATTTCGTTAATTACGGAAGGATCTACCTGTTTTACTTTTACAGAGAATTCATTTGAACCAACAACCTCGTTTGCGATTGCTTCGGCATCACCGGAGATTTCCTGGATGACTGGAAGAATGGTATCATTAAATTCATCCGTTGTGTATTTCTTGTCAAAGTTTGCAGTGATATTGATACCGCCTTCAAATTCGATACTGTAATTCAGTGTCTTGTTTCTTCCGTTGATATTCCCGGATTTGTTTACAAAGAGTCCGACAACAGCAACAACAACGATAACGGCGATAACGGCAAAGGAAATGACTCTCTTCTCGATAATATGGAATGGTTTTCTTTCCTTCTGCACACCATACATGTTCTGCTTGTCAAGTCCCATATTGTACATGGTCTTTACAAAGAATCTGGAAACAACCAGTGCAGTAAAGATGGATAAGACAGTACCGATCGCAAGTGTCTGGGCAAAACCTTTGATGGTTCCGGAAGTCAGAATCATTAATACGATTGCAGCAATAAATGTAGTTACATTACCATCAACAACGGCGGAACTTGCTTTCTTAAATCCAATATCGATTGCGGATTCAATGGATTTTCCAGCTGCGATTTCCTCTTTGATACGGGTATTGATAATAATATTGGCATCCACCGCCATACCGATGGACAAAATAACACCGGCGATACCGGATAAGGTAAGTGTCAGGTCAAATCCGTTCAGACAGATAAGAGTTGCCTCTACATAGAAAATAAGGGCAAGTCCTGCAGCAACACCAGGCATACGGTTGATGACTGCCATAAAGATAATGATGACGATTACACCGAGAATACCTGCAAAAAGGCTGGTTGAAACAGCATTCGAACCAAGTCTTGCACCGACAACCTTATGGGTAATATCCTGTAATTCTACTTTCAGGGAACCGATACGGATCATGGACGCAAGCTGTTCTGCCTCTTCATAAGATGACATACCGGTAATTTCTCCGGTTCCTCCGGTGATTGCTGTATTTACACGTGGACTGCTGACGATCTCACCATCATAGATAATATAGATAATCTTACCGATATTATCTGCGGTAACTTCAGCGAATGTCTGGGCAGCTTCGCTGTTCAGCTCAAAGCTTACCACATACTGCTTCTGACCGGTGGACTGATCCGTTGTTACCTGTGGCTGTGCATCAACAACCTGTGAACCTTCGATCCATGTTTTCTCACTGTCCTGACCATAATCTGTCACGAAAGATAAAGATCCCGGTTTACCGAGCTTTTCAAGCACAGCATCTGCATCGCTCTGTCCAGGGATATCTACGGTAATACGATTATCCCCTTCCATGTAGACATCGGATTCTGAACTGAATTCTTCAGCTCTGAGCTTTAATTTGTTCAGCGTATCTTTCATATCTTCTGCCGTATAATCACCGACAGCCTCGTAGGTAATACTTACACCACCCTTTAAATCCAGTCCAAGAATGATGTTTCTGGCACTTCCTTTTTCCATTCCTCCGATTTTAACACCGAAGACAAGTACCAGTGCAAGCAGAATCATGACAATGATACTCACAAGAAAAAGTACAATACTTTTCTGTTTCTTTTTCTTCATTTCTAGTTTCCTCCTGATTATTCTTCAGCCGCCTCGGCAGCTTTCATCATAATAGCGCATTCCACACGCTTTCTCTGCATCTCGCAGCCGATATCATAGGCATCGGTTATCTTTCCGTGGAACTGGAAAGCATTCGCTGCACATCCGCCGCTGCAGTAATATCTTGCAAAACACTCGCTGCATTTTGGTTTTGCATAAACATTACAGAGTTTAAATTCATCACGGATATCGGTGCGGACAATGCCGTCATCTACATTTCCCATGAGGAAATCTTCATTTCCTACAAACTGATGACAGGGATAGAAATCGCCCCATGGAGTGACAGCCAGATATTCTGTTCCGGAGCCACATCCGGATAATCTTTTGGCTACGCATGGTCCCTGTTCCAGGTCGATCATGAAATGGAAAAAGTTGACTCCGCGGCCTTCTTTTTTCCGCTTTAATAATTCCACGGCAAGCTTGTCATATTCTTCCATAATCTTCGGAAGGTCCTCTTCCCGGATGGCATATGGATCTTCCGGCTGTCCGACAACCGGCTCTATGGACATCTGATGGAATCCCAGATCGGCAAAATGTTTGATATCTTCTGAGAAATCCAGGTTATCCCTTGTAAATGTTCCGCGGATATAATAACTAAGTCCGAGTTCTTCCCTCTGTTTTGCAAACTTCTGGAACTTCGGAACGATCAGATCATAGCTTCCCTTTCCGTTACGGAACGGACGCATCTCGTCATTTACATCTTTTCTTCCGTCCAGACTTAACACAACGTTTGCCATCTCTTTGTTTGCAAATTCCATAATCTCATCATTCAGAAGTACACCGTTTGTCGTAAGGGTAAAACGGAACTTTTTATTACATTCGTCTTCCCTGGAACGACCATATTCTACCAGACGTTTTACGACATCCCAGTTCATTAACGGTTCACCGCCAAAGAAGTCAACTTCAAGATTGACACGTTTTCCGGAATTTTCAATCAGGAAATCCAGTGCTTTCTTTCCGACCTCATAGCTCATCAATGCACGGCGGCCATGATACTCGCCTTCCTCCGCAAAACAGTATTTACATGCAAGATTGCAATCGTGTGCAATATGAAGGCACATTGCCTTTACCACGGTCTGTCTTTTCTTAAATTCCTTTATATACTGCCGGTAAATATCTTCTGTGAACAGACTGCCATCTTCTTTGAGCTGTGTAATTTCATCGAAAGATTCTTCAATGTCTGGAACGGCATATTTATCTTTTAAGAGAGTTACGATCTCTTCCTTTTCTTTTCCTTCTTCAAATAACGGAATCACTTCGTAAGTAACATCATCCACCACATGGACGGAACCGCTGTTTACGTCCAGTACGATATTAAATCCATTATTTCTATATCTGTGAATCAAAACAATTCCCCTTTCACATCTGTGATTATTCTTCTTTGTATGGTACAGAAAATACCGCCTAAATCATACAAAGGCAGCGGCGAACCGCTGCCCTGTAACGATATCGTATGATAACTATTTGGTGTTTTCACAGCTCTGGTTGCCGACTGTACAAGAAGTCTTGCATGCAGACTGGCAGGATGTCTGACATTCACCGCATCCACCATGTGCCATTGTATTCTTTAAGTTTCTTGTGCTTAATGTCTTAACGTGTTTCATTGATTAATCCTCCTTTATAAATCAGGTATATCATATGGATATAGCCCAAAATTTATATTAGTTTAACATATTTTGCTATAAAAGGCAATAGAAATTTATCAATTATGCTTTAATCATTTTTCAACAGAAAGGCTTTTCCGAATCCGAAAGGCAGCAATTCCCTAAGATATTTTCGGATGATGTTCTCCTGCTTTCTGTCTGAAAGTAAAATAATAAAATCCCCGTCACAGAATTCCTGCATGACCTGCAGACAGATTCCACATGGCACACATGGATTATCTGCTGGCAGTCCCGCTTTCCCGCCTGCAACTGCGATCGCTGTAAATCTGCGGTTTCCATCGGCATTTGCTTTCGCAAAGGCACTCCTCTCCGCACAGATGCCGGATCCAAAGGAAGCATTCTCCATATTACAGCCGGTATAAATTCTGCCATCTTCTGCCAGGAGTGCTGCACCTACCGCAAATCCGGAATAGGGGCAATAGGAATTTTTTCTCATATCATATGCAAGATTTATCAGTTCTTTCTGTTTTGCTTCTGTCAGATTTATCAATTCTTTTTCATCTCCTTTTCCCTTAATTCACTGACATGCCGGAATACGTCAGGGTGTTCGGATTCAAAACGTTTTTCCAGCTCATCCTCATAGATATGCAGCATCTTATATGCCTGTGGATTTTCCCTGCTTAATTTTTCTTCCAGCTCTTTTTTGCGCACTTCAATGTTGTGAATGATTTCTGTTTCACTAATACCAAGTTTCTGCGAAATTTCTTCCATATGCAGTTCCAGACGTTCTAAAAGCTCCGCCTCATCGAAGGTACTCAGTTTCTTCCATAAATGCGTAAATTTTCCGAGATTTTCTTCGGATACCCGGTAGAAATCTTCGATATTGATGGAATTTAAAATTCTCTGGACATTCTTTTCCATCTGTTTTCCGGCATCTTTTCCAAATGCCCAGACGAATTCCTGTAACGAATCCTGTTCTTCTGCATCGCTTAATTCCATGCGCAGCAGCAGGTCATCGGAAATTCCCTCGAGTGGAAACGGCTTTTCATAACCGATTTCGATGAGTGCCGCCGTAATGGTACGGCGCACCATGCCTTTCTCGATTAATTCCCCGAGGCCGAGTCTGCGCAGCTGATCATTTACCTGTGAAGTATGCTCTGTCAGGTAGAATTTGATATGACGGCTCCGGAGTGACTGATCAAATGTTTTTAACCGGTCTGCCGCTGTGATATCCAAACTGCTTACGGCGGATGCATCCACAATAATACATTTTATGTCATCCGTAAGTGCCTGTTCAAGATCGTCAATAAAAACACTTATGTTGGCAAAGAAGAGATTACCGCCAAACTGATAGATGATAGTATTTTTCACTGGATGTGCATGAACATTTCGGCTCAGGTCATAGAAACCCTCGTGTCCCGGAATCATACCGAGGAATGCCCGGGATGGCTTTGCCGCACGCAATACCACGTTTACGAAGGATAATATAATTCCGATTACAACGCCGTAAATCGTGCCGAGAACCAGAACACCGAAAAATGCTCCGAGATAAATCAGGAATTCAATCCGGTTTACCCGGTGCAGACGTTTTGCAAGGTCAAATTCGACAACTCCGAGCAATGCACTTATGACGATTGCCGTAAGAACCGGCACAGGCAGAAATCCTATAAATCCGGTGGCAAAAATCAGGACAAGGACAATGCTGAGTGCCGCAACGATGGACATAAACTGTGTCCTGCCACGGAACTGTTCTCCCATGGCGGTTCTCGAAACACTTCCATTGACCGGGCAGGAACCGGTAAAGGCACTTGCAATATTTCCCATGGCACAGGAAAGAATTTCCTGATTCTCATTTATCTTATAGCCGTTTTTAAATGCGAAATTATTTTCGGCAAGCAGTGTTTCCGCCATAACGACAACTGCAATCGTAAGGCTGGTACCCAGTACCTGTGTAAAATCAACAGAGATAAACCCCGGAACTGCTATTTCCGGCAGTCCAGGTGACACTTGCGGCAGCAGTTTAACCCCGTACTTACTTAATCCGAAAAGTTTTTCTGCACCGGCTCCTGCAAACATCATCACTATCGCCATCGGGAAACGCGGGCAGAATTTTTTTGCGGTCAGGATAATGGCAAGGGTAGATGCACCAAGAAGCAGCGACAGAACATTAATCTGCCGGCATGCTTCCACGAGCTTAACCACCAGTTCAAATAATTCCCCATGTCCCGCAGAACTTCCAAGAAGCTTTGGAATCTGCATCAGAATAATGGTAACGGCAATTCCACTGATAAATCCGCCCATAACCGGGGTTGATATGTAACTTAATACTTTTCCAGCCTTTAAAAAGTAAAACAAGAGTAGCCAGAGTCCGGTAAACAATGCAAGCACAGGGATAATAACCAAAGCTTCTTTACTGCCGGAGGAAATGCCAAGTGTCACAAGCATACTTCCGGCAATCGCAGCCGGTGCCGCATCTACACCGAAAATAAACTGCCCGGAAGTTGTAAATGCCGCGAAGAACAGCAGCGGAAGAATCGAACCGTATAGGCCGTATACTTCCGGAAGTCCTGCAATCTGTGCATATCCCATGGAAATAGGGATTGTCATGGCGGCAACAATGATACCCGCAAAAATATCTCCTGTCAGGTATTTCTTTTTATAATTTTTTAATGTTGGAAATAATCTTAGTTTCACAATTCTGCCTCTTTTACATTTTGGATTACTATGTCTGATGACCACGAATTGCTTCGCAGAAAACTGCTTCCGCAATTCTGTCAACATTCGGAATCCGCTGATTTGTTACACAAATCGCTTCTTCCTCATGTTTCGCGGGTTTCAAGGTCAAAAGCTTTATCATGCAAGCATGAACAGCTTTCGCACTTTGAAACCCTGTCATCAGAATATATTATACCAGTATTTTTGTGAGAATCAACTGTTGCATCGAGATCTGTTTTAATTTTAAATGTCAACCTATTTCAAAAATAATAGTTGACATTTATTTTTTTTTGTTGCATAATCTAGGGGATTCGGTTTTACCGGTCTTTCATTTTATTTAGAAAAAAGGAGATTTATTACTATGTCAGAAAAAGTCACTACACTGCCAAAGCAGGCAGTATCTATTGAAACGATTGTGATTGTGGGTATCTTTACTGCCCTTTCCGCTGTTATATCAGCATTACCGATTGGTATCAAGATACTGGGTGTACCTGCAACTCTCCAGACATTTGCCATGGCATTCCTGGGATTTGCACTCGGCCCGGTACTCGGAACAGCCTCATGCGGAGTCTATATCCTGATGGGATTAATCGGACTTCCGGTATATAACGGATATACATCCGGTCCTGGTGTTTTATTCGGGGTAACCGGAGGATTTCTGTTTGGATTCCTGTTTCTTTCTTTTTTAAGCGGCGTCGGCATGAAATTTACAAAGAAAGATTATTATCCGGTATTAAAAAATATTATCGTCATTGTTTTCTCGCTTATCGGACTGCTCATCTGTCATCTGCTCGGAAGCGCACAGTTTTCTGTTTTATGCCATAAGACATTTTCAGAGAGCTTTTTACTTGTATCATTGCCATATATTCCAAAGGATATTATTTCTGTCATCCTTGCTTATGTCATTGCAGCATCTGTACGGACCGCTCTTTCCAAAGCAAAACTTCTTCCGGAATCCATCCGGTAATAAAAAACCGGGGCAAGACTTTCCTGCCCCGGTTTTTTATTTGCCACATCTTATCCAATCAATACCGTTTTCTCTTCCATCTGCTGTAATGCCATCTGCACCATTTCCTCCAGTCCTGCCTTTTTAAGGAAAAATAATCCTGATACAGGTTCCTTTATTTACTTCACTTTCTATCTCAATCTTTGCATTATGGTAAATCGCGCCATGCTTGACAATGGATAATCCGAGTCCGGTACCTCCGATTGCTTTGGAATGACTCTTATCGACCCGGTAAAAGCGTTCAAACACACGTTCAATATCATTCTGTGGAATTCCGATACCGGTATCACTGACCGTAAGGATTACCCTCTGTCCGCTTTTTCTGCCTTCCTCTACTGATACGGACACCGTACCGTTTTCCTTATTGTACTTTATGGCATTTTCAATCAGGTTATGAACCATCTCGTTTAAAATCTGACGGACACCATATACCACGGCATTACAGCCGGATGAGGTAACACGGATCTTTCGTTTCTGTGCAAGTTCCTGAAGATAACTGATATTTTCCGATACAATATCCAGAAGACATACCTCTTCTTTCTCGAGTTCGACCTGATTATCATCCAGTCTTGAGATCTTGATAATGTCTTCTACCAGATGTATCAGGCGCAATGCCTCGGTATGAATAATTCCGGCAAAATTAAGCATATCCTCTTCTTTTACAATGCCGCTTTCCATAATTTCTGCATATCCGGAAATCGAAGTAAGAGGGGTTTTCAGCTCATGAGAAACATTCGCAGAAAATTCGCGCCGCAGTTCATCCCGCAGTTCTTTCTCTGTTTCATCAATAATTACAATTACGGCACCGGTAATATCCGTACCGATGATGACCGGACTTGCAATAACCTGATAAACTCTCTGGTGCAGATGTATCGTACTTTCGGAACGTTCTCCCTTTAATGCCAGTTCGATCTGACGGATAATGCTTTCGTTTCTGTTAAATGCAATAAAATTATGTATTCTTCCGGTTGTCTCATTGATATCCAGCAGTTCTTTTGCACTCCTGTTATAGGACAGTACATTTTCACCGGCATCTATGATAATCAGTCCCTCACTCATGTTCTGGGTAATGGCTTCAATCTCGCTTTTGGAAGATTCAATGTTTCTTATTTGCTCTTCAATTACATTTTTCTGTTTATTAATTTTCCTGATAAACGGATAAAGCTCTTCATAAATGGAATCATCCGTATTCAGGCTGCTATCATCAAAATTAATCCGGTTAATTGGTTCTACAATCTTCTTTGTCTGCTGTCTTGAAATAAGAAATGAAAATATCAGTACCAGAAGAATAATCACGATTAATTCGGGTAAAAGTTCCAGCATCTGTGAAAATTCGGAATTTTCTTCCATGGAAATTCTTAATATGGAACCGTCATCCAGCCGTTCCGCATAATAATAAGTCTTGACGGACAGGGTATTGGAATGTCTGGAACTTCTTCCGCTTCCCTCATTGACTGCCTGTATCACTTCCGGACGATCCATATGGTTGGACATCCCATCAATCTCATCCGTTGGAACTTCACTATCATATAAAACACTTCCATCCGACGAAATATAGGTAATACGGTAATCTGTCTTATTATCCATTTCTTTCAGGAAAGATACCCCGCCGCTCTCCACAGACTTCCGGAGCAGTCCCGTGATATTTTCCACATCTTTGCGAAGCCGGTGTTCAAAATTCTGATAATCCATGATCGTTGAAACAATCGCAACAATAAATATGGAGATAACCGTCAGAATACTCATGGTTTTAAATATTCGTTTTCTCATGGCTTTGCTATTTTATACCCCACTCCGCGGATGGTTTCGATAATATCGCCTGCGTTTCCAAGCTTCTGCCTGAGTGTACGCACATGGACATCCACGGTTCTTGTCTCGCCATCAAAATTATATCCCCAGATTTTAGAAAGAATCTTATCCCGTGTAAGAACCATATCCATATTATCCAGAAAATAATTTAATAATTCAAATTCTTTGTATGTGAGAATGACCGGTTCGCCATCCACCTTGACAATATGTCTGGACGGACTGACATACAGATTGCGTATCTGGTATTCTTCTTCTTTTTCATCCGGAGCCGTCCGGCGAAGCATCGCTTTGACGCGTGCAATTAACTCCATCATGCCGAACGGTTTTGGAATATAATCATCTGCACCCGCATCCAGCCCGATTACTTTATCATATTCACTGCCCTTTGCCGTCAGAAGAATGACCGGAAGCCGTTTCAGGCTTTTATCTGCCCGAATTTTTTTCAGAATACTGAGTCCGTCCTCATCCGGAAGCATAATATCCAGTAAGAGCAGATCCGGAACTTGTTCCGACAGCTCTTTCCAGAATTCAGATGCCCGTTCAAACCCTTTTGTTTCAAGCCCAGTATTGTTCAGGGTATATACTACCAGATCCCGGATATTCTTCTCATCTTCTACAAGATATATCATAATATTCTTCCTCGTTTACTGACATTTTTCGTGTACCCCTGTAATCGAGTACGCAACCCATTCGACAATATTGGTTGCATGATCTGCAATTCGTTCAAAATATTTCGCAACCATAAGCACATCTGTGAGATATTCCCCGTCAGCAGAACCATTTCCAATCATCTCAATGACTTCTGTCTTTATCTGTAAAAACAGGGAATCCACATCGTCATCATGTTTCATGACATCCCTGGCAATCTCCAGATCATTTTTTACAAATGAATCAATACTTTTGGTAACCATATTCGTTGTGGCATCCGCCATCTTTTCCAGATCTTCCAGACGGCTATCCCCTTTTCGCAGGAATTTTGCCATCTCTGCAATATCGAGTGCCTGATCCCCGATTCTTTCCATATCAGAAATCATCTTCAGGGCAGAGGATACTTCCCTTAAGTCCGTAGCCACCGGCTGCTGCATCAGAAGCATTCTCATGCACATATCCTCAATCTCACGTTCCTTCTGATCAATCTCGCGTTCCGTATCTGCCACATTTTTTTCAAAAGTTTCATCTTCCATAATTGCACGGATTGCATTTGAAATTGCATTTTCACATAATGCCCCCATCTTTATCAATTCAACATTCAGGGCATCTAACATATCATCAAATCTGTTTCGCATTTTTTCTCTCCATTCCTTCTGTAAATTTTAATACTCCATGATATCTTATATCATGGAGTTATTTTACACATATGAGGTTAAAACGAAATCAGTCGTATGTAAAATATAAGTTAAACTATGCTTCGTCACCAAATCGTTCATTAATCGCATCCAGATGCTGCTTATTTAACAAAACTGCCACGGTAGCCGGATTAATGATGAATCCTGTCATGCCCTGCCTGTACACATCATAGATCTGATTAAACTTTAATGGCATGAACTGCATGGTCTGTTCCGTAATCTTATTCATGTTCTGATACTTTATAAATTCATTCAAATCGGTAAACAGTGGAACAAATACATCCCCGTTCTGATTCTTTACCTGATAAAATGCAATCTTCTGGTTTCCTTCTTCATCCGCCTCGCCAACTGCCCTGGATGGAACAAGATAGGTTGCTCTTGCGATGTTTACCATCATCTCTTCCTCAAACTGCTTTGCGATTACGCGTTCTTCCTGTGTTTCTGCTGTTCTTACCGCCTGCATGAAATAGATCATGCTGATCTGGAGTGTCGGATTCTCAACCGGTGTCGGCACACCTTCCTTTAGCTGTCTGGTTACGATATGCTCTATCTGGATATTGTGTTCTTCTTCTCCGCGGAAGCATACCATATTGATGCCTTCTACAATCAGGGTTGTCAGGAATGCAAGGATACTGGTTCTTGCCACTTTCTCCACATGGAGCATCATCTTATCTTCTTTATAATCGTCTACAAAATCCATCGCCGGTTTTTCTTCAAAAAAAATGAATGCCTTGTCATCAAAGGTCTCCGGATCACATTCTGCATATGGCTGTTTTGTAAAATCGCACATAATTACATAATATTCATCAATTGCTGGTAACTTTCTAATAAATTCCTGTTCTGTCATAGTTTCCTCTCATTTCCGGCCCCTGGCCTTAATTATTCGTATTCATCTATTTTACTTCATTCTTTCTTATTTTGCAAGAAAAAAGTGCCATCGGAGGGAAAAGTACAGGTGTAACCGATGACACTTTTTTCAGTGTGATTGAAATCACAGAAAATATTATATTTAATTGATGTTAAGTATAAAAGCAGATTTATGTTAAATAAAGGTAAACCCTGTTTTAACCAAATCTTCCGGTAATATAATCTTCCGTCTTCTTATTCTTCGGCATAGAGAAGATCTGTTCCGTAGCACCGGTTTCGATCACTTCCCCCAGTAAAAAGAATGCTGTGGTATCTGCCACTCTGGTTGCCTGCTGCATATTATGGGTAACAATAATAATCGTGTAATTTTCTTTTAGTTTTAATGTTAAATCTTCGATTTTGGAAGTGGAGATCGGATCCAGTGCACTGGTCGGCTCGTCCATCAGCAATACTTCCGGTTTTACTGCCAATGCCCTGGCAATACAAAGTCTCTGCTGCTGTCCGCCGGAAAGTCCGAGTGCTGACTTCTTCAGACGATCTTTTAATTCATCCCAGATTGCAGCATCCCGCAGGGATTCTTCCACGATCTGATCGAGCTGTGCCTTATTTTTAATGCCATGTGTACGCGGACCATAGGCGATATTATCATAAATACTCATCGGAAACGGATTTGCCTTCTGGAACACCATGCCAACCCTTTTTCTTAAAATATTCACGTCCATGGTTTTGCTGAAAATATCTTCTCCGTCGAGCAGCACTTCTCCATCTATACGACAGCCTTCTACCAGATCATTCATGCGGTTCAGTGATTTTAAAAGTGTACTCTTACCGCATCCGGAAGGTCCGATAAATGCGGTGACTTCATTTTTTCTGATGTTCAGGTTAATATTTTTTAATGCATGAAATTCTCCGTAATGTAAATTCATATCTTTGATTGCAAATTTATAATCCATATTATTCTCCTATCTGTTCTTCTTCCTGATCAATGTGCTGGCAATAAAATTTGACAAAAGGTTGACCGCCAGTACGAGCAACAATAATATAACAGCCGTTCCATATGCCTGTTCCATGGATAATCCTTCATTAAACAGTACATACATATGGACTGCCAGGGTACGTCCGGAGCCCATCAGGGAATCCGGTACTTTTGCGACAGAACCTGCCGTATAGATAAGTGCAGCGGTTTCGCCGATAATTCTTCCGATGGAAAGAATGACACCTGCCAGGATTCCGGGAATTGCCGATGGCAGGATCACCCGGAATACGGTTCTTAATTTTCCGGCTCCCAGTCCAAAACTTCCTTCCCGGTAAGAATCCGGTATGGACCGCAGTGCTTCTTCCGTCGTTGTCATAATCGTCGGAAGAACCATGATGGCGAGGGTTAAAGAACCTGCCAGCAGGGAATAATCAAATTTGCAGGCTACCACAAAGAACAGATAACCGAATAAACCAAATACAATGGATGGAATACCGGATAAAGTTTCTGACATTAAACGGACAACCCTGACCAGTTTATTTCCTCTCTTTGCATATTCTGTCATGTATACCGCTGAGAAAATACCGATCGGAACTGCGATAAGCAGTGTCACAACTATCGTAATCAGTGTATTTATTAAGGCAGGAACAACGGATGCATTTTCACTGGTATATTTTGCTTCAAACATCTGCGGGGTAATATTCGGAATTCCCCGGTACAGAATATACACCACAATTGCAATCAATACACCTACGGTAAGAATTGCAGCAATATTTACAATCAGCCGGATAAGCAGTGAGAGCTTATGATATTTTAAATCCATTTTTAATTTTTCCATAAGACAGTCCCTCCTAATTCTGCTTTACTGCTTTATTTTTCACAACAGAAAATGCAAAGTCAATCATTAATATAAATACGAATAATACAACGGCGGTTGCAATCAGGGCCTCTCTGTGGAGTCCCTGTGCGTAACCCATCTCCATAACGATATTGGAGGTAAGGGTTCTTACGCTGGAAAGCAGTCCTTCCGGCATGGCAGGAGAGTTTCCTGCAACCATGATAAGTGCCATGGTTTCACCGATTGCACGGCCAACGCCAAGAATCACAGCGGATAAAACACCCGATTTTGCAGCCGGCACGATAACACAGAATACGCTGCGCTCATGTGTTGCACCGAGTGCAAGAGAACCTTCATAATAAGAAGACGGCACTGCATTTAAGGAAGCTTCCGTGACATTGATAATGGTAGGAAGGATCATGATTCCAAGAAGTATGGAAGCTGCCAGGATTCCTTTTCCGCTTCCGCCGTACAGATCCTGGATAATTGGAACGATTACAACCAGTCCAAAGAAGCCATATACGATGGAAGGAATTCCTGCGAGTAATTCAATTGCCGGTTTTATAAAACGATAGATTTTTCTATTACAAAATTGTGACATAAATATAGCGGTTAAAACTCCGATCGGAATACCGATAATCATTGCTCCCGCAGTTACATAAATGCTTCCAAGTATCATCGGAAAGATACCAAATACTTCACTTAACGGCTTCCATTCTTTTCCCAGAAGGAAATTAAAAGGTCCTATTTTTGCTATGGTTGGAATACCATTTGCAAACAGAAAGATGCAGATAAGTGCTACTGCCAGAATGGATACACATGCTGCTGCAAGAAACAGATATTTCATTACAATTTCTTTGAGATTTTTCATCTTTTATCCTTTCCCAGTAAAATAGCTGTCATATGGCAGCTATTTTCTTTACACCTGATAAATTGAATTGTTATTATTTTACATCTGCCCATTTGGTAATTGTTCCAGTATAAATACCTTTTACCTGATCAGATGTGATATTAGAAAGTTCATTGGTTTTATTTACAATGACTGCAATACCATCCATTGCGATTGTTGTTGCCGTAAGTTCTGCTTTTTCCTCATCCTTTAATTCACGGGATGCCATACCGATATCATAAGTTCCTGCAATCGCATTTGTCATACCTGTTGTAGAATCAGACTGCTGTAATTCGATTGTAATATCAGAATTTACTTTTGCATACGCTTCGATTAACTTTTCCATAACAGGTGATACAGAACTGGAACCACCAACTGTAATCTTTCCGGATACACCATCTGTTTTCTGGTAAGCAGCTGCGGAATCATCGCCGATATAACCTTCTTTGCTAATGATTTCCTGTCCTTCTTTGCTCATGATGTAGTTGATGAATTCTTTTGCTGCATCGCTTGCATCGGATTTTACTGCAACGTTAAACGGTCTTGCTACTTTGTAAGAACCACTCTTTACATTGTCTGTGGTTGCCTCAACACCATCGACCTTTAACGCCTTTACACTGTTCTTTAAAGCACCTAATGATATGTAACCGATCGCACTCTCATTTCCTTCTACCGAAGTAATCATGACAGCGGTACTGTTTGTTTCCTCAGCACTTGAGATTGTATTATCAACTTTCTTTCCGTCAGCATTCTTTTCTTCAATTCCGAACAGTTCAATAAATGCACCTCTTGTTCCGGAACCGGACTCTCTTGTAATAACGGTAATTGCAGAATTTTTACTATTTCCGTTATCTACACTCTTTCCGCATCCCGTAAGACCTGTTACCATGGTCATTGCTGCAAGTAATATGGCTGCTGCCTGTTTCGATTTCTTCATTTGATAAATCCTCCTAAATATCTTTAATCTCTGTTTCAGAACACTTACATGATAAAAGTTCTTCGTTAAATCCAAAAGCAGCATAATGTTAAGTATATGTAAAGTAAACAGACAAAAAAGACAGCCGCCCCCGACGGGAACGGCTGTCTTTTTGTCTGTTTTTATCCACAAATCCGGTATTATACCAGTTCTGCAATGTCATATAATAATCTTTCGGTATCTTCCCAGCCAAGACAAGGATCGGTAATGGATTTTCCATAAATGCCTTCTCCTATCTTCTGGCTTCCTTCTTCGATGTAACTTTCCACCATAAGACCTTTGACCAGTTTCTTGATATCAGGAGAGCAGTTACAGCTGTGAAGCACGTCTTTTGCAATACGAAGCTGTTCTTTGTACTGTTTTCCGGAATTGGAATGGTTGGTATCTACGATAACAGCAGGGTTTGCAAGATTCTTCTCTGCATATAAATCATGTAAGAGTCTTAAATCTTCATAATGATAGTTTGGAATAGTGTGTCCGTTCTTATTCTGTGAACCTCTTAAAATCGTATGTGCCAGAGGATTTCCGCTGGTCTTTACTTCCCATCCGCGATAAAGGAAGGTATGTCCCATCTGGGCTGCCACTACGGAGTTCATCATTACGGATAACGTTCCGCTGGTCGGATTCTTCATGCCGCAAGGTACATCCATGCCGCTGGCAGTCAGACGATGCTGCTGATCCTCAACGGAACGGGCCCCAATTGCTACATAGGATAAGATATCGGAAAGGTAACGGTAGTTATCCGGATAAAGCATCTCGTCCGCAGATGTCAGACCGGTTTCTTTCATTGCACGGATATGAAGATGTCTGATCGCAAGAAGTCCATTTAACATATCCGGTTTCTTCTCCGGATCCGGCTGATGAAGCATACCCTTGTATCCTTCTCCGGTGGTCCTCGGCTTATTTGTATAGATACGTGGAATGATCAGTACTTTATCGCTGATCTTTTCCTGTACCTTCTTCAGTCTTAATATGTAATCAATCACTGCATCTTCGTTATCTGCAGAGCAAGGTCCGATAATCATCAGGAATTTATCAGATTTTCCGGTAAATACATCTGCTATCTCCTGATCTCTTTTTGCTTTCATCTCTGCAATATCGGCTGGAACCGGATATTGCTCTTTAATCTCTGCCGGTGTAGGCAGTTTTCGTATAAATTCGAAACTCATGTTCTTTCCTCCAGTCACCGCAATGCGGTAAGTTATTAAGCACTAAAAGCACATTGGTGTATTATAATACACTTTTTCTTCATTTTCAATTATATTTCTATGCTGTTTTAAATGAATCTTACCAGTTCACTTACCGGTTTCCGCTTTGGAGTGTTCGGATCTTCTGCCGGATATCCGACTGCAATCAGGGCAGATATCTTCTTTTCTGCTTCTAACTGAATGGCATCGGCGATATAATCTTCATCGAAAATGCCGAGTACCACGGATCCGATTCCTTTTCCGTGTGCGGCAAGCTGGAAGGTCTGTGCGGCAACACCGGCATCAAACATTTCCCAGCCATCCTTTTTCTTTGTGGAAAAGCTTCCGTCCTTCTCATATCCGCAGTGTCCCTTGATGGTGGTTAATACCACAAGTGCCTGACAATTCTTAATAATACCGGTATTATGAGTAAATCCCATCACACCCTCTTCTGCGATTCTGTTTAAAAGATCATGGTCACGGATAATGACATATCCCACCGTCTGGCTGTTTTTCCAGGAAGGGGAATAAGAGGCAAGTTCCACAATATCTTCCAGATCAATATTGGATACCTGCTCTGTGCTATATTTTCTGATACTTCTTCTTGTTTTTATTGCTTTCATAAGATCCATGTTTTCGTCCTTCTTTCTAATCATTTTTCATTATTCATGCGCCAGTCAATGCACCGCTGCAGGTAATTGACATATTCCGGATTTTTACACATCCCCTTGCCCTGGATATCAGAAATCTTGGCAACATCCATGCCATTACAGGCAGTTGTTTTCATTACAATATTTAATGGGGCAACATCCGTATCATTGGCAATGTATGTTCCGATTCCAAACGCGACCTTCGTTTTATTTCTGAAATATGCATATAAATCACTGGCACGCTCAAAATCAAGACTGTCACTGAATAAGAGTGTTTTTGTCTTTGGATCAATGCCAAGGGATTCATAATGCTTTATCATCTTCTCTCCCCATTCATACGGATCGCCGCTATCGTGACGGACGCCGGAGAATAAGGTTGCATAGGTCAGCTGGAAATCCCTTAAGAAACAATCCGTTGTGATGGCATCGGTCAATGCCGTTCCATTTAAGATGCCATATTCCTTTACCCAGGAATCCAGTGCATACCAGTTGGAATATGCCGGATTGTGCTTATGATTGCCCTGACCGACACACATGATCCATTCATGTGCCATCGTTCCGACCGGTGTCAGATGGAATTTCTTTGCGAGATATACATTTGATGTCCCTACAAATACGGATTTTCCTTTGTAATCCGCAGCCGCGAGTTTGGAAACGGCGAGTTCCTGTGCCTGTGCAGACAGTCTTCTTCTGAGTCCGAATTCACTGAAAAGACCGAGTTCGTAATGTTTCTCTCCCTCTTCTGACGTCAGTGCATTGATTTTTGCATCCAGTCTTTTGCGGAAGCTTTCTATTAATACCTGATAATCATATGCCATACGGAAATATACTTCATTCACAATGGCAAGTGCCGGGATTTCGTACATGGAAGTATTCAGCCATGTTCCTCTTGTCTCAATCGACAGTCCACATTCTGCATTATCCGTGATTTCAAAATCCTCGTATCTTGGCTGCCATAATCTTAAAAAGTCAACATACGAGCCTTTGATCCATTTAATATTATGGAGATACTCCAGCTCTTCCTCCGTAAAACGCAGACTGCAATATGCACGAATCTGCTCTTTTATTTCCTGAACCATTTCTGCGGTAAAATGCACATCTTTATTTCTGCATTTAAAAGACCAGGTCGTTTTATAATCACTGAACTGGTGATAAATCGCCTGTCCCATGGAAAATTTGTACATATCCGTTTCCAGTAAACTGTTAATAATTGGTTCTAATTTCATGATTTTTGCCTTTCTTTATGCGAATTACCCACTGTCTTCTGACAGTGGGTTTCTGCTCCTGTTATTTTATAAATCTTCGTAATCGAAGTGCGGAAGTACATATCTGTCCTTGTATTTCTCGAATTTTTCCTTGAAAACTTCATTTTCTGCCTTGAGCTGATCCAGATAAATATGGGATTCAAATGCGGCATCATTTTTTGTCTGTACAATGCTTACTGCAACATTGGAACAGTGATCGGAAATCCGTTCAAAATTCGTTGTGATATCTGAGAATACAAAGCCGAGTTCAATCGTACAGACACCTTTTCTCAGACGGTTGATATGGCGTTTCTTCACTTCAATATTCAGACTGTCTATGACTTCTTCCATCGGCTCTACTTTCAGTGCCATCTGGATGTCTTCTTTTACAAATGCATCATTTGCAAGGTTAATGATGTCTTTCAGTGCCTTAATATAGACCCTGATTTCTTCTTCTGCAGCTTCGGAGAATTTCATATTCTTCTCGAAAATCTCTTTTGCCGCATCGGAAATATTTACTGCATGATCGGAAATCCGTTCAAAATCACCGATGGAATGAAGCAGTATGGACAAGGTCTTGCTGTCATCTTCATTCAGGCTCCGGCTGCTTAATTTTACCATATAAGAACCGAGTTCGTCCTCGTAGCGATCCACTTTGTCTTCGAGTTCCACGATTTTCTCTGCCTTATCTTCCCGGTAATCAAAGAGAAGATCCAGTGATTCAAAGATGGCTTCCCTTGCCAGTTCAGACATCTTTGCAGTTACCTGTCTGCAGTGATCGGTAGCCAGTCCCGGTACATCCAGGAATCTTTCGTCCAGAAGTTCAAAATCCTTGCTCTTTCCGTTCTTTTCACTGACTTCCTTATCATCCCGTATGGTAAGACAGGCAAGTTTCTCAAGCATTGCACCGAACGGGAAGAGCATGAGTGTTGCCGTAACATTAAATACGGTATGCACAACTGCGATTCCGGCTGCATTTGCCGCATTATCCATGAAAGAAAAATGAATCACCGCATGTAATGCATAGAATATAATCATAAATAAAATCGTACCGATAATATTAAAATACAGATGAACAAATGCTGCACGCTTTGCATTCTTCTTTGCACCGATGGATGAAATAAGTGCTGTTACACAGGTACCAATATTCTGTCCCATGATGATTGGAATAGCTGCACTGAAGTTTACCGCACCGGTTGCGCATAATGCCTGCAGAATACCGACAGAGGCAGAGGAACTCTGGATGATTGCCGTAAGTACTGCACCTAATATCATTCCAAGAATTGGATTTGAGAACATGGTAAAGAGATCGGTAAATCCCGGAACATCTTTTAATCCGCTTACCGCATTGCTCATTCCTTCCATCCCGGTCATCAGAATGGCAAATCCAATCAGAAGCCCGCCGATATTATGCTTCTTTTCCTTTTTGGAAAACATCAGGAAAACAATTCCGATAAATGCCAGTAACGGGGAAAACGTCGTCGGTTTAAAAAGACTTACCAGAAGGCTGTCGCTTTCCAGTCCTGACAGACTCAGAATCCAGGATGTCGCGGTTGTACCGATGTTCGCACCCATAATAATATATACTGCCTGTCTCAGTTTCATAATGCCTGAGTTTACAAATCCTACTACCATAACAGTAGTTGCTGAAGATGACTGGATTGCTGCAGTTACTCCTGCACCGAGCAGGACTGCCATAATCGGCTTAGCCGTTAATTTTTCCAGGATACTTTCCAGTTTACCACCGGAAAGTTTTTCCAGGCTGTCACCTAAAAGATTCATTCCATAAAGGAATAACGCTAATCCGCCGACCAGATTCAGCACACTAAAAATATCCATTTTAATTCAATACCTATGCCTTTCTTCTTCTGAATTTTACGAAAAACTAATTTACATTTAACGCAACTGAATTCATTATATTATGATTTTTGCATAACATCAACAATATTGACAAGATTTTTCAATTTTTCACTACATACTGTAAAATCACAGATTCAGCCGTTTCAGTCGCAAAACAAGGATGTTTGCAAGGATTCCGGTGAACAGTCCTGTAATAATTCCGCATAGAACCATATAGGGAAAATATGGTAAAACACCTTTTCCCAGAAAGAAAAACGCAGCCAGCATCTGCCCCACATTATGAAATAATGCACCAAAAACAGCGGTAATATAAATATACTTTCCTTTTAACAGCCGGTTTATAACTACATCTGCCAAAAAACAGAGAATTCCACCAGCCATGCTGTAAACTAGATAGACAATCTGTCCGTAAAATACGGATGCCAGAAATATCCGGAGCATCAGCACCAGAAAGGCATCCTTCGGTGAATAGCATACCAGCACGATGAGCGTAATGATATTTGCCAGTCCCAGTTTCACAAATGGCAGCGGAACCGGCATGGGAATTACCGATTCCACAACAAACAGAATAAGTGCGGCGGCTGTATACAGACTTAAAACGGTCATCTTTTTTACAGACATAATGCTCTCCTTTCGGTTAAATCGCACAGTTCAGTCGGTAGTACAATCCCTTCTTTTCCATAAGTTCTTTATGATTTCCTTCTTCTGCAATTCCTTTGTCCGCGATATATAGTATGCGGTCAGCATTGCGGATGGTGGACAGACGATGTGCAACGATAAATGCGGTCTTATCTTTTAAAAGGACTTCCAGTGCCTTCTGGATCAGATTTTCCGTTTCCGTATCAATCGAACTGGTTGCCTCATCTAATATGACAATGGACGGATTCTTTAAGACAATTCTCGCAAAACTTATCATCTGCTTTTCCCCGGCGGAAAGACCATCCCCTCTCTCCTCCAGTTCATGATAATACCCATTTTTTAATTTGCGGATACATTTATCCGCAAAAATAAGCTCGGCGGCCCGGATACATTCTTCGTCCGTTGCGTCCGGTCTGCCATACCGGATATTATCGATTACCGTTCCCTTGAAAATAAACGGATCCTGCATCAGTACACCGACTTCTTTCCGCAGCGAGTGAAGGGAAAGACTGCGTACGTCTTTGCCATCAATGCATACACTTCCTTCACTGACATCATAGAAACGGGTCAGCATATTGATCACCGTTGTTTTTCCTGCACCGGTCGGTCCAACCAGGGCAATGGTTTCTCCTGGTCTGACATGCAGCTCAAAGTTTTCCAGAATATTTACTCCCGGATCATAGGCAAAAGTTACATGGTTAAAATCAACCCGTCCTTTTACATCCGTAAGTTCTTCGCTGTTTTCGGAATCATTGATTTGTACCGGTGTATCAATTGTATCAAATACCTGTTCGAGATTTGATGTTACACTGGACAGGTTCTGGATAATTGCGGCAATCTGCGTCAGAGGACCGCTGAACAGTCCCATGTAACTGGTAAATGCCACAACCGTACCAGCATCAATCGAAGCATCCCCCTGCAGAATCAATGCCAGTGAAATTCCATACAGACAGATCATTCCGAGATTCCAGAAGCTTTCTACAATCGGGGTATTTAATTCATTTAACAGTACTATTTTCCACCAGGTACGGATACTGATATCATGGATATCTTTGTAAATCTCACTGTTTTTTTCCACACGGTTGTAATTCTTTACGATCTTTTCTCCCATAATGGTTTCTACCAGAAATGCCGTTCTGTTGGAAACCCTTGCCCGGTGCAGACTGAACCGTTTCCGGATCTTATATCTTAGGAAGAATACGCAGAACATCAGCGGAAGAACCGTGGCAAATACGATTGCCGTCAGCTTCGGGCTGATACCGAGCATGAAAAAGCTTACTACTACGATTTTTACACAGTACACCAGAAACAGCAATACATAATTCGTAAAGAAGTTTGCCAGATCATTGATATAATCGGTCACACGCACTACGATTTTTCCATTTGGCCTGTTGTCGAAATATTCAAACGGCAGTTCCTGCAGCTTATAGAAAATCTCTTTCCGAATATCCGCAATAATATTATGCCCCGCTTTTCCCATCAGTGTCTGCTGGAAATAAGTGATAACGATTTCAATTGCCGCCAGCAGTACCAGACCGGAAATCACGAGGGCTAACTGTCTGTAATCTTTCTCTTCCACAACATGGTTAATGATATAGCGCAATAACAGCGGGGAAATCAGTGAGGTGCAGGCTGCTACCAGCATCAGCACCCCGACCAGGCTGAATATCTTCTGGTAGGGCAGGACATATTTTAAAATTCTGCCAAGCTGCTTTACATCTATTTTCTTTTCAATTACTTCATTCTGAAAATAAGTATTTCTCTTAGCCATAGAATACCTCCTCTGTGCCGGATGACAGATGCTCATAATCAATCGCTGATTTTCTCTGGTTCTCCTGAATTTCATATATCTTTGCAAAATGTCCGCCGGCTTTCATCAGTTCTTCAAACGTACCGCGTTCCACGATTTTTCCATTCTGCATATAGATGATTTCATCACAGTCAACAAGTGAGGACATTCTGTGTGCCGATATAAGTACGGATTTCTCCGGATAATCTTCTTTTATGGTTTTTAACAGTTTCTTTTCTGTTCCCATGTCCAATGCACTGGTAGAATCGTCCAGCACAAGAACCGGTGCATTTTTTAACAATGCACGTGCAATGGATACACGCTGCTTCTGTCCGCCGGACAGTCCCAGTCCCCGTTCTCCAACCACGGTCTGGTATTTTTCGGAAAGCTCCATGATAAAATCATGTGCCTGTGCGTCTTTCGCCGCTTTCTCAATATAGAAATCATCGATTTCCGGTGCTGAAAAAGCGATATTTGTTTCGACGGAATTGGAAAACAGAAATACTTCCTGAAATACATAGGAAAAGCTGTCCCTCAATGAATTCAGGGTATACTTCCGGATATCTGTATCATTGATACTGATTTCTCCCCCGGTCACATCATGAATCCGGACAAGCATTTTTAACAGCATACTCTTTCCACTTCCTGTCTCACCCGCAATTCCAATATGTTTTCCATATGGAATATCGAGATTGATATCACTTAAAATGGAACTTCCATCCAACTCAAGGGAAACATGTTCAAAACGGATATGCGGTTTCTCCGGAGCTGTCACGGCTTTCTGATCTTCCAGGATTGCAGATTCACAGCCCATGAAATTCATAATCTTTCCGCCTGCCACAAGCTGCTGCTGCATCTGAAAGATCGTATTATTGATCTGACTGATGTGATCCATGATTTTTAATACATATCCAGAGCAGGTTGCCAGGAAACCAACCAGCATATAGCCTTTGATAACCAGTACGGCACTGATGGCAATCGAACCAACATATGCAATCTGCTTAATAGAACTGAAGATAACTTCAAATTTTGCAGATAAACCAATCTGGCGGATATGTGCATTTTTCAGATTCTCATTTGACTGATCAAATTTTTCCTTCTCCAGTTCTTCATTGGTAAAGGATCGCACCAGCCGGACCGCCTCGATATTCTCCTGTACAGTCAGATTCATGGTACTGTTGCATCCGCGGATTGCCGCATAATTCACTTTTGCGATTTTCTTGAATTTATTTAACGCAACAATGAAAAATGGCATCAGAAGCAGCGGAATGACCAGCAGCCTGACATTAATCGTTGCCAGAATATAAGAGGTCAGTGCCAGTACAAAGATACTGTCCATCATATTCGGAAGCATACGGCAGAAAAAATCCTTATACATAATCGTATCGGAATTTACCGTCTGCAGTAATTCTCCAGTATTGTATTTTGCGATGGTTTCACTGTCCAGCTCCATCAGTTTATGAAATGTATCCACTCTTAAATCTGTTTCCATATTCAGTCCAAGTCTTTGCAAAGTTATATTTTTTATGTAGATTAATATAATCCGGACTATCACAAAGATGCCAAATGCAGCGGCAATGTGTAAAAACAGCCGGAAGGTCTGAGGACTGCCATATTTTCCGGAAACAAGGAAGGCAAAAATGCCTGTTGATTTTTCCTGCTCATTCCGGATAATGTAATCAATCAGAAGCTGTGACAGAAGTGGTATCATCAAATCCGCAGTAATGGCCAGAAAACTGCAAATCTGGATAATAACTGCCACAGGACAATACTTTTTCCAGTACCGGAACCCGTATTTTATTACATCCATATTATAAATCTCCTTTCTGTTCTTTCCTTAACTATACTTCTTTTTTATTTCTGCCGCAATGATGAATACTGTTTTATAATTGATGATTTCTGCTTTATTCCACTGCATTACTGCAATTTTTACATTTTTCATATCCGGCATCTTCAGCTTCTTTTTCCGAAGAGAATAGAATCTGGTTTTTCTCCATTGGAAGATTTCCACAGTCCGTGGTATGGTATTTTCGGGAATTTCTATTTCCGATAATCCGGGACAGCGTCTCAGATTCTGTTTTCTGTTGTGCTGTCTGTGAACCGGCAGAAGAATTTTCGCGGTCTGATTTTAAACGATTGCCGGAAAGCCAGCTTTCGGAAGGAGATGCATTAAAGGTAATATTTTTTCCATCCGTAACTGCCACAATCGTACCCTGTTCATCCGTCCGGAATACTTTGATTCCCCGGCTTCTTAATTCATTTAATACTTCCTGATGCGGATGTCCGTAATCATTTCCTTCCGCACAGCTGATTACGGCATATTCCGGAAGGGCGGCATCCAGAAAGGCACTGGTGTTCGCATTGCTGCTTCCGTGATGACTTACCTTGAATACATCACAGTCAATATCAATTCCGTTTTTAAGCATATCGGCTTCCGCTTCCGCCTCCGCGTCCCCGGTAAATAAGAATTTACTTTCCCCATAGGTAATCAGTACTCCAACAGAGTAATTATTCTCATTATCTCCATAATCATAGCTGCATGGAGCAATGATTTCCACGGTCGCACTGCCTAAAGAGTACGTCTTTCCTACCTCCGGATAGGTGAGTGTATCATTCTTTTCATCGATGGCATCGATAACATCCTGCCATGTTTTGGTATCTCTTTTCCGGTCCGGCATAATGATTGTGTCGCAGTCAAAATTATAAATGACCACGTCAAGACCACCGATGTGATCCGCATCGCCGTGTGTTCCGATGGCAATATCCAGTTTGTCCACGTTCTGGCTCTTCAGGTAGGAACAGACCTGCGTTCCCTTATTATTATTTCCTGCATCAATCAGCATGGAATGTCCTTCACATTGAATCAGTGCCGCATCCCCCTGTCCGATATCAATATAGTGAACCGATAACGTCCCGTTTGTTTTGACCTGCTGTGTAGTCGTTTCTTCTGCTGCTGTCTGGGAACACCCTGCTGGAAACAGCATACACACTGCTGCCAGAACGACGGCAAGCAGTCTTTTTAAATTTGTTCTTTTTTTATTCTTATCCATAATTATTTTAACCAGCTTTCTCTGATTTCCTGTTCCATTTCTTTGATTTGTAATTCAAACTCTCTCGAAGACACTCTTCTTGCCCCCTGTCCCATAATAATAAGCTGCTCAAGTCCATCCGAAGTAACCACTGTCACATCATGTTTTTTCGCAAGTTCATGCGTGGCTTTCTCAATATAAGAATCCGCAGTCTGTGCCTCTTTGGTATACACCACATGAATATTATGGTACTCCTGCACCTCGCCGGGATTTCCTTTGACTTTATAGGCATCAAATACAAGAATTACTTCTTTCTTATGATAGCCCTGGTAATTGCACAGAATGTCCATCAGTTTTGAACGGGCAGCATCCAGATTATGTTTTGCCAGTTCATCCAGTTCCTTCCATGCAAAGATAACATTATAACCATCCACCAGAAGGTACTGTTTTACCGGTTTCCGGCTTTCCCATTTTGCAACATAGGGTTTCTCCGGTTTTGGTTTCTTCTCATATCCCATTCCCTGTGTCTGGGATGGCAGCCTTCTTTTTATCGGCCCAAATGCACGTTCGAAAATCTCTTCCAGTTCTTTATCCAGAACTGCCCCTTCCGTTTCTTTCCCATTTCCCTGTTTCTTTGCAGGTTCTTCCATGGTTTCTTCTGCAGGCTCTTCCAGCCCCGTTTCCGGGTGCAGATGCATATACTGTTCTACTTCATTCCACTTTACGTTAAATCCCGCACCGTGGGAACAAAAGACCGATCCGGTCGGGTTTTCCAGATCCGCTTCACTGTCATATGCAATCTGAGCAAGCACTTCTTCCTCATTATGACAATGTTCATATCCGGCAGATTCACAGAACATTCTTCCTTTTCCTCTCGTGTAGGAAATCAGTTCCCGGCTGTAATCATATATCGTGGATACCGGTGCTTTTCCTGATATAATGCTGATGTCTCCCTGTGTCTGGGGCAGTTCAAAGCTGCCGCTCATCTTCTGGATATCCGTCATTGCCCTGCCAACATTTTCCGAAGGCAGTTCGATGGTAAAGTGATAATATGGTTCGAGCAGTATGCTCTGTGCCTTTTTTAATCCCTGTCTGACTGCCCGGTAAGTTGCCTGCCTGAAATCGCCGCCTTCCGTATGCTTCTGATGCGCCCGTCCGGAAATCAGGGTAATTTTCATATCTGTGATTGGAGAACCAGTCAGAACACCCGGATGCTCTCTTTCCTTTAAATGCGTCAGAATCAGCCGCTGCCAGTTTCCATCCAGAATATCCTCGCTGCAGGCAAGAGCAAACACAAGACCGCTGCCCGGTTCTCCCGGCTCTAACAGAAGATGGACTTCCGCATAATGGCGCAGCGGTTCAAAATGTCCCACACCCTCTGTCGGATTTAAAATGGTTTCCTTATATACAATACTTCCTCTGCCAAATGTTACATCCACACCAAAGCGCTCTTTCATCATACTCTTCAAAATCTCGGTCTGGATTTCTCCCATAACCTTTACATGGATTTCCTTTAACTGTTCCTTCCAGACAATCTGAAGTTCCGGCTGTTCCTCTTCAAGCTCCCGCAGTTTACGCATCATATCATGGATATCCGTTCCATCCGGAAACAGCATCTGATAAGTCAGTACCGGTTCAAGTAGCGGCCGCAGGGAATCCTTCTGGATTCCAAGTCCCTGTCCGGGAACCGCCTGTGTCAGTCCGGTCACGGCGCAAATCGTACCGCTTCCTGCTTTTTCTGCCGCCTCATACTTTGTTCCGGAGTAAATTCTGATCTGATCAGCTTTCTCAGATTCTCCATTTTTATAGGTAATCAGCTGTTTTACCTTTAATTCCCCGCCGGTTATCTTCATCCAGCTGAGCCGCTTTCCATTATCATCCCTTGTGACCTTGAATACCTTCGCCGCAAATTCCTCCGGATAAGTTTTGTCCATCGTGTATTCACAGAGATGATCCATGAACTGCTCCACACCATCCAGTTTCAGTGCAGAGCCAAAAAAACAGGGAAATACTTTCCGTTCTGCAATCATCTTTGCAATCATATTCCCTGGCACTTCACTATTATTCATATAGGTTTCTAATGCATTCTCATCACACATGGCAATACTTTCGTAAAAAGCATCTGTTCCGCATATGGAAAAATCAATAAAACCGTCTCCAAACCGGCGGTTTAATTCTTCTAAAAGATGACTCTTATCACAGCCCGGCAAATCCATTTTGTTGACAAACAGAAATACCGGTATCTTATAGGTCTGCAATAATTTCAGCAGGGTCTCCGTATGTCCCTGTATTCCGTCCGTACCACTGATGACCAGCACCGCGTAATCCAGCACCTGCAGGGTACGCTCCATCTCAGCGGAAAAATCCGTGTGTCCCGGGGTATCCAGCAAAGTGCCACACAGATCCTTCCAGGTAAATTCCGCCTGTTTGGAAAAAATCGTAATTCCCCTTTCCCGCTCTAATTCAAAGGTGTCCAGAAATGCATCCTTATGATCCACACGGCCCAGCCTGCGAATCGCACCGCTCACATAGAGCATGCCTTCTGATAATGTCGTTTTTCCGGCATCCACATGTGCCAGAATTCCAATGACCAGTTTTCTCATCTGTTCTATTCCTTCCCAAGTTAATGCTGCAGTTCTATCTTATCCGGAAGCACATCCCTTAATTCGTCTTCTAATTCCAGAAATGTATCTACCAGAACGGGTTCCAGCCCCACACTGCGCTCTTCCTGCAGAATTGCAAATGCCTGTTCCAAACTCATCTTTTCCTTATACTGCCGCTTTGACACCAATGCATCAAAAACGTCTGCAACTGCCATAATTCGTGCTTCCAGCGGTATCTGAAGTCCTTTTAATCCATCCGGATAACCGGAACCGTTCCATTTTTCATGATGATATGACGCCATATTTGCCGCAATTTCAACAAAACGTCTGTCCGCCAGCCGTCCCATATTTTCACGGATTAATCTTCCGCCCTCCGCGGAATGGTGTTTCATAATATCATATTCTTCCTGTGTAAGGCTTGCCGGTTTCTGCAGAATAATATCTGTAATCGTAATCTTCCCTATATCGTGCAGAGGAGCTGCATTCCGGATATATTCCGTGGTAACAGAGTCCAGTTCCTCTTTATAAATTCCCTTTTCCACAAGTCTGTTTAACAGCATATTAACGTAAATACTTGCCCGTTTTACATGTTCTCCTGTCGTTCCGTCCCTTCCTTCGATCAGATTCGCCATCATCATAATAATATCTGCCTGCATGGCGGTCATCTGCTGAAGTGTTTCATGTTTCACTGATTTTCCCTCCCAAAACATTTTCTTATCTAAAAGCCAGTAATGCCTGTAATCCGTCCGATGTTTTGGAACGTATTACAAGCATTACATAGTTTACCCGATTTTGACATTTTTTACAAGGGAAGAGGCGATTTTTTTAACTCTTCTCAAGTCTTTTTTCTATATTTTATCTGTCCGGTTCATCAGCTGATTCTCCCATTCTCCATCCGGAACATAGCATCCGTTACTGCCATGGTTGACATTCTGTGCGAAACAAGAACAACAGTTCTCTTTTCCCTTTCCTCATCGAGTGCTTTCAGGATAATACCTTCGTTCAGACGTCGAGATTACTGGTCGGCTCATCGAGCAGCATAAGCGGAGCTTCATAAAGAATGGAAATCAGCTTTCCCTTTTACGGATATGAAAAACCGGACTTCTATACTCATAAAAGTCCGGTTTTTTCTAAAGTCTATGACTGCGCACAGAATACCATAACGGTTCTCGGGGCAATCTTAAATTCTTTTGTATAATGCTTATATTCCAGATCTGTCTGTGAATCGATGGTATTTACCTTCAAAGACCAGTTCATATATTCCGGCAGTTCCGGAAGTGTAATCGTTAATTCCTCCCAGTAGCTGTTAGATGCAATATAGATAATCTCCGGCCGTTTTCCCGGTACCTGTCCTGCAAACATAACACCGACATAGCGATCGTAGGAATTATACTGGTCACACCACGGCTGTACACCATGAAAACTGATATCCGGAAATCCAAGTGTACATTCACTGATATTTTCACGCAGAATCCGATGTTCTTTTCTGAAACGAATCATAAATTTGAAAAATTCAAATAATTCATGGTTCTTCTCTAACAATGACCAGTCAAGCCAGGAAATCTTATTATCCTGACAATACGCATTATTATTTCCAAACTGGGTGTTTCCGAATTCATCCCCTGCAAGGAACATCGGAATCCCACGGCTGCACATCAGTAATGTACAGGCATTACGCATCATCTGGAATCTCAGCTTCATGACTTCCGGATCATCGGTGTCACCTTCCACACCACAGTTCCAGCTGTTATTATCATTTGCACCATCTGTATTATCCCAGCCATTCTTTTCGTTATGCTTCTTATTATACGAATATAAATCATACAAGGTAAAGCCATCGTGACAGGTAATGAAGTTTACAGATGCATTCTTTCTTTCGTTCGGATGATACATATCTACAGACCCTGCAATTCTGAGTGCCGCTGCTTTCGCAACTCCCTCATCGCCCTTTAAATGTCTGCGGATATCATCCCTGTATTTTCCGTTCCACTCTGCCCAGCGGTTCCAGGAAGGGAAATTTCCAACCTGATACAATCCGCCCGCATCCCATACTTCTGCAATCAACTTTACATCGCCGAGAATCGGATCAAATGCCAGTGACTGTAAAAGCGGCGGTTTCTCCATCGGTGCTCCATCCTCGTTTCTTCCCAGAATAGATGCAAGGTCAAAACGGAATCCGTCCACACGGTATGTCGTTACCCAGTATCTCAGACAGTCCAGTATCATCTGCTGCACGATCGGATGATTACAATTTAAGGTATTGCCGCATCCGCTGAAATTATAATAATATCCTTCCGGTGTCAGCAGATAATAAATATTATTATCAAATCCCTTAAAGGAGAAAAACGGTCCTTTCTCATTGCCTTCCGCAGTATGATTAAATACCACATCCAGATATACTTCGATGCCATGCTGTTTAAACAGGCTGATTAATTTCTTTAATTCATTGCCTTCCCTGTTATATTCATGACTGGATGCATAGCTTGTATTCGGGGCAAAGAAACTGACCGTATTATATCCCCAGTAGTTATACAGCTTTTCACCATCGACTTCGCGGTAATCAAGCATCTCATCAAATTCAAAAATCGGCATAAGTTCCACGGCATTTACACCAAGTTCCAACAGGTACGGAAGCTTCTCCGTTAATCCGGCAAATGTTCCCGGAAATTTAACACCGGAAGAGCTGTCTTTTGTAAAACCTCTGACATGCAGTTCATAAATAATCAGATCCTGCGGTGGAATCTGCAGGGAACCACCCATCGTTTCCCAGTCAAAGTCATCTTTTACCACTCTTGCCTTATAATGCTGTCCGCTCACGGACGGAACACCCCATTTACTCTGACCGGTAACGGCCTTTGCATAAGGATCCAGCAAATATTTGGTCTTGTCAAAAATCATGCCCTTCGATGGTTCATACGGTCCGTCCACACGAAACGCATATTCAAATTCTTCAATATTAAGCTTAAATACTATCATGGAATACACATTTCCGATACGGTAATGGTTCGGAAACGGTAAGATAGCATAGGGTCTGTCCTCTCCACGTTTAAACAGCAACAGTTCGATTCCGGTTGCATTGTGTGAATGTACCGTAAAATTAACACCGCCCGGAATTGCGGTTGCACCGTTAATCTCATAAAATCCGGGACGAACCTCAAATCCAGCGATTGTATCCATCGGAATCAGATGAATCGAACGCGGCAGTCCAACAACCGGTGCAGCATTGATTCGTTCTCTTTTTTCCGTATCTATCAAATTCGTCTTCTGTTCCATAAATACTCCTTCTTCTGTCCTCTCACAAATGATGTTATTTTAATCTTATTATACTTGATTTTTCTGAAAAAGGCAAGGGCTTCCGGAAGTATTCTTATTATTTTGCATAATCTTATCCTGTTTTTTACGTAAAAAGAAAACGCAGATTCTACACCGCATTTTCTTTTTATGAACTTATATTTTAAACTGTTTCATATCTTTGAAAAGCACATCAGTATCCTGTGAAAGTTCATTTACCAGTTCAGATGAATGTTTTACGATTTCTTCCAGTTCAGATGACATCTCCGTTGTTTCTTCAGCCGATGCTGCATTATCCGCCGCAAGCTGCTTTAATGTATCAATACCATCCGTAGCTGCTTTTCTCTGCTTATCAATTAGCTTCATTTTTTCATTCATTGTCTGTACAGATGAAATACAGGAATCAAGTGACGTTTTCAGTTCTTTAAACATATCTCTTGTATTTGCCAGTGCATCTGTCTGTCTGGATGAGGCACTGCTCATTTCATTCATGATTTCCATGGATTTTTCTGAGTTATTACTCAATTCGCTGATAATAAGATCTATTTCATTTACTGTATCAGCTGATTGCACAGCGAGACTTCCTATCTCCTGGGCAACCACTGCAAATCCTCTTCCAGCTTCTCCGGCTCTTGCAGCTTCGATTGAGGCATTCAGGGAAAGCAGATTTGTCTGTGATGCAATTTCGCTGATTAATGCAGCCGCCTGACTGATTTTTGAAACAGAATCATTTGTCTGTGAAGTCTGGCGATACATTGCATCAATATCCTCCTTTGTCGCAGAACTTACCTGAATCAGTTCGCTTAATGTCTGCATGGAACGTTCCGAGCAGTCCTTCATCATGGATGCATTTGAACTAAGGGAATCCATTTCGGCTGAAGTCGCCTCTATTCCGGCTCCGATCTCATTCATACTGTCTGATGCATCCGAAGTAGCTGATGCCTGTGAATTTGTATTATCTGATATCTCACCGATTGCTTTTGAAACATTTCCGATAAAATTATTCATATCTTTAAAATTGTTCTGAAATTCAGTAACGGCACCTTCAAGATGTTCCGTTACCGTACCTATCCCTGAAACAAGTGAAGCAATCTCTGTCTGTGCCCGGTTTAATGCCTGTGATGTCTGTCCTAGTTCATTTCGGCTCTTATCTTCCAGTTTACTGGTCAGATCTCCTTCTGCAATTTTTCCTGCAAAATTTTGTATATCTGTTAAAGGTCTGCATATTTTTATTCCAAAAATTCTGGCTACAATAATTGCCACTACTGCTATAGCAATACTTACAGCTATAATAATCAAAATCATAGCATGGTATTTTGCACTGATCTGATTCTCAGAGGCCGCAATCTGTTCATTCATATCATCAACATAATTTCCGGTTGATACTACCCAGTTCCATGGCTTAAAAATCTGTGAATATGCTACCTTAGGAGCAACTGTTTTTCCATCCGATTTTGTATAATAAAATTCATTATATCCACAACCTTCGGAACTATTGGCCACTTTCATAATGTTCTGAATAATCCTTGTACCATTCTGATCTTTTAAATTATCTCTTTTCGTTCCTTACTGTTCTGCCAGAATCGGATGCATAATCAGGGTAGAATCCGTCGCATCTATCCAGAAATAACCATCCTGCTCATCACGATAACGTATATTTCTTACAATTTCACAAGCTTCCTTCTTAGCCTCATCCTCTGTAAGTTCTCCCTTTACGGACTTGTCATATTCGGACTGCAATATACTTATAACTGACTGAACCTCAATCTTGATCTGCGTATTATAACTTTCCTCCATATCCGCCTGATGGTTTTTGTTTGCAAGAGATGTCATAATTCCAATATTATAAATTGCTATACTCCCGATGACAACAGCTGACACAAGTACAAATGCCAGACACATGACTGTCAATGAATTTTTAACACTTTTCCTTCTCATGATGGCTTTCTCCTTCCTTGGTTGCAAATATTTAATTGTATCTTTTTTAGTTATATCACTATGTGCAAAAATAGTCAACATTTTCAAGCAAAACGTTGACTATTTTGCGTTTATCTGCCAAATACTACAGTTAAAATAATCGGAAGCAGAAATAAGGTAAATCCTGCCAGCCGCCGGTTCATATGTGCGAGAATAACCGAGATAACAGCTCCTGCTACCGCGGATTTTCCAACACTCAGACTCCCTTTGAACAGCCAGTAAACTGCCATTCCCCAGGTAAGCCAGCCGATAAGTACCACACCAATGCTCATATCCCGGTTATTTGCTGCCATTTCCTGTGTGCTGGAGCCTCTGCGTCTCCGGTCTGCTTTCAGATTATTCTGGCACCAGTCATAAAAAGGCAGGTAATAACCATTGTCAACCGCATTTACATATTCTGTAATGTTTGCTTTTGTCGCATAATTTCCATCGGCGGAGGATACCTTATACTTCTTTAATTCCCTCTTTTCCTCTGCCGTGGCATCCATTCCCGCCCCGTGTGCCTTATTGTATAATAATGTTATTTTTCTCGTTTTAGTCATTTTTAATCTTATTCCTTTTTGTTATTTACAGCTTATCTTAATCCACTCAGAAAATTTTTTAAACAGACCATCTATCGTTGCCGCTGTAAAATTCCGGTACAACAGTTTTTCTTTGATTGCCTTCTTCGCTTTTGCATCCTTCCATGCCCCTTTTACCCAGCTTTTTGTCTGGGTACGAATTGTGTTGTACGGTCCCCAGTAGTCAATCCATGCATCATAAAAAGCCCTTAACAATCGTTCTTTGTCTTTCGACTTTGCTGATTTTAAATAAAATTCATTAAATCCTCTGTCATCAAAAAAATCTGGCATAATATCCTCCTGTTCTTTCGTTAAACTTCAATCTGTGGAAAATAAACAATTACATCCGTTCCATATACCTCGTAGGATGTTCCTTCCAGACTGAAGTCCGTGTCGTCAATTCTATGATCATCAAAATATTCTGTAAGCCGCAGCAAAAAATCCATAAAAGAATCCTCCTGCCGGACAATCACACCCAGGCATCCCCGGTGAAAAGTTCCATTCCCGGTGCTTTCGTCATAGATTTCATATTGTCTGTTCTCTTTTACAAAATTTCTGATTCCTTCTTCTACTGTCATGTTTTCCTCCCTGTTTTTTTACAAAGAGTCTATCATTGTTTTTATGCATGGTACGAAACCAGCTTTTACTTATATTATACCTATATTGCAGAATAAATACAACCTGTTTTTATAGTTACCATGGTCAATCATTTGCTTCTTCTGCGATAAGCAGCAATAATTCCAACACCTTGTCAACGTATTTTCCATTCCGCAGCAAATATATCCAAAGCATGACATTTGGATAAAATGACATCCCTATGATTTTTTTATACAGCGGCAGACATCTTTTTTCGTCCTCATTCAAAGAATAGTTTCTCAATATTATTTCCATAAGGAGTTCCTGCTTCTCATTCATTTTATCATAAATTTCTTCTGCGGATAATTCCACAAAATCTTCTTCCTGCAGAAAATATGCAGTTTCATGCAGGAAATTATTAATATTCACTTCCGTTCCTGCCATATTAAAATCAATCAGTCCTTTAAATTCTTCCTTATCATTAATCAACACATTTGTGAAATTCAAATCGCCCTGATAAACGCACCTTGGCAGTTTCCGATACCATTTCTGAAGCATCTGTCTGGCTTTTTTATTTTCCCGCTCCAGTATTTCCATTTCCTTTTCCCTGTTTTTTTCTTTTAACACTGTTATCAGGCGGTTTAAGTTGTCCTGACTCTCATCCACCTCTTTGTCCAGCGGATGCAAATCAAGAATGGTCCACATCGAAGGAGTCTCCATCAGGTCAACACCAGAATATTCTGCTGCCAGAATTCCGATATGTTCCATTATCTCCCGTTTCAGCTTATCTTCGTCTTTCACATCTTTTGCAGTCTTATAGATGGCATATTCCTCCACATAGACATAATATGTCCTGCCGTCTATTTCCATTTCCGCAAGAAATTTGCCATCCGTTTTTCTTATCAGCCGCGGCACCCAGACTCCGATTTTCCGATAGCGTTCTATCACACGGCTGATATCGTCCAGAAATTTTTCCGAAACAAGCACTGCCGTATTTAATTTCATGACATAAGAATGATTAATAAGATACTGCTGCCGTATATCTTCGTCATTTCTTGATGTATCATCCAGTTTTTCAATAGAATCCCCCGCAATATCATACTCTTTGAGTATCTGTCTGATGAATTTTTCCATAATATGTTCTCCTGGTGTAATTAGATATAGGTGGTAAGTCTACCTGGTTCATAAGTTACTATAAATTAGATGAATTTTTAAATTCGCCCATGTCTAAACCTGCTCTGCTGCATTTATAGAAATACAAGTAGCCTTCTCAAATGATTCCTTGTATGAATCTTCTTTCCTTAAAAAATCTTCTAATTCTGTCTTAGATATAAAATATTGAGTTGCCGTGTATGGAATTCCATTTTCCGTCGGTTCTAATACAAAACAGTAATTCTTCGACTCCTTCTCATACTCAAAAGACTTGATTTTTGTTCCAAATATGTATTTCTATCAGCAAGGAACAATATTTTCTTTTTAATGCCAGCTTTCCATAGTCTGTAAATAATCTGAAAAGCCATAAAAGTTTTACCAGTTCCAGTTGCGCAAACTAAGAGTACCCTGTCCCTGCCACTTGCTATAGCATTTACAGTTCTATCAATAGCAATTCTCTGATAGTAACGAGGTGTCTTATACCCCGGCACCCAGTAATATGGCTCAAGCAGAGCCTTCTCACCAGTTTCAGAGAAATTCATCTCACTTACATATCTATGATACAATTCTTCTGGCGATGGGAACTCATCCAATAAAAGATTACGAATATCACCAGTTATTAAATCCTGCTCTACAAATGCATCTCCATTAGATGCATATACAAACTTTACATCCAAAGCTTCTGCATACTCTATCGCCTGTTGGAGTCCTGCTCCTACTGGATGGTTATTATTTTTAGCTTCTATAATCGCCAACGGAAGATTAGGCTTATAAAACAACAGATAATCTGCACGTTTCTTCTCGCCACGTGAAGTTATATTACCCCTTAGGATAATACGACCTGCTGTGAAAGCATACTCATAGCGAATCTGTTTTTTGTCCCAACCTGATTGTTCTATTGCTGGAGTTATATATCTTGCCTTTATATCTTCTTCTGAAAGGTCTCGTTTCCCCATTTGCACAGCTCCTTCCCTTTTTGTTATCTCATGTGACGTCCTATAATCAGAATTATGTCCTCATTCCGTCAAATCACCTAACCTTTAACTCAAGGCATATAGTCTATGCCAAGTATATATTTTATAATGTATTTAATGCTGCATCCAATTCCATATCAAGTCCAATATTTTTCATATTGATACGTTCTTCCGGCATCTTTGCAATAAACTGTCTGGCATCATCCTTTTGTCTTCGGTGTATTAATTACTCCATCCAGATTTACTATATTCATCAAACGGAATACATCATTTTTATGTTTCTTAAGGTCCGTTGAATCCTCATACCCCCTAAAGGCTTCCCCAAGAATTTCCAAGCCCAATCTTGCAAATCATTTGTTTTTTGCCAAAACTGCAAGAAACACTAAAAATACATTAATATATATACATCCATTGTCTTCAATACATCACATATTATTTCGTCCCACTGTAAATTACCTACGAAAAAGTTCTTCTTTCTAAACTGTTCCCACATCTGAGCCATCGATTCATTTTCCTTTATCTTAGCAAGCGTATCTGTTATCTCAGTCTTGGTAAATATTGTTTCTCGCTTCTCACAAGTTGCATGAAATGCTTCAATCAAAACATCTCTATCGATTTTCGCTGCATTCATCTTCACAATTCCATATACATCATAGAAATCTCTCATTCTGGTATTGGCAATGCCCCTTGCAAAAATTGTCTGCACCTTTTCCGCAAGCAATGTTTCAGTATTATATGTAAGAAGTGAAATTGTTCTATCCTCAAACATCAGCTTATACTCATATTCAACAGCAGACGGTGTAATAATATCATCTGTAGAAATATCAAGTTTTATACTCTGTCGCATTCGGTCAAGTGTTGCTTCTAACATCATTCTGATTCCCGGATATTCAAAATCCGTCATAATATTGGTCACTGATATAATGCTGAAAGTCACTCCATCTTCAAGAGGGATAGCACATATTTCCAATATAATTCTTTCAGCATCATTTTCGTTCAATGGCAATGCCTTAACAGTAGCATCAATATCCATAGTGGCTCTCATATCAACACCCACTATGGATGCCACAAGCATACCACCCTTTAATATAAAATTATTTCTATACTTCGACAAAGATACACGTTCTAAAAAACGTTCCATCATAAATGTTCTAATTGATGCCTTTGCAACATCATTATCTCCATTTGAGATATTTCGCACCTTATCCTTTAATTGTTTTGACGTATGAATCATACAAGTACCTCCACATATTTCATTACTTCATCTCTAATTCCAAGTCGCTCTGCATACTCCAGTAATCTGGACAATTTCTTGTCCTTTCCAAGCATATAATCCTTAATTGCAGTCTGAAAATTCTGTACTTCAACATTACTTCTGTTCATAATCAGTTCACAGATACATCTTTCTTTATCATATACCCTAACCATATTTCCGCTACTAGACACAACATTGCAAACACCCATATCATAAATGTCTCTAGGCACATACTTTATCTGTACATTATCAGCTTTTAAATGTGTTGCATTATATCCAATTGGCACAGTAATACAAATATCTGTATATTCTCTGTCAATCAATCCATGCAGATAAAGAGCTGTTTCACCTGAAAAAATAACAGCTGCATTTCTTGTCTGCATAATAAATAACTCATCAGGCCAAACATCATCTGTGATGTAAATTCCTCTTGCAACCTTTTCCATTTCTTTCTCCTTCACATATTGTGATAAAAAGGCTCTGGAAACATCACATTTTTTTGTTGCCATAGAAGTAATCAGGTATCCATTATTTTCTTCAATTAACTGTTCTAAAACCTTCTTTTTGTTCATACAACACACTTCCTTTACATTCTCGCTTAAATTTTATCATTTTTAAGCGAGAATGTAAACTAATTCTTTTTAAATATATTACGCTCCAAAAAACTACTCCTCGCAATCAAACAAATCCCAAAAATATTTTTTATTCGTATACTCTGCCAAGTCTTTAAATGTTATGCTCTCATTATCATTGTCCGGCAAAACCGTACTGAAATCTTTATCATATATTTTCACAGAGCTGCCGGAATCTCCCGTCCAGTCTTTTTTTATCTTTTCCATGTTATTATAAATATTTTCTACTGCCGTTTTATCATAATCAGAGGCATGAACGAGATACAACTGTAACTGGTCATCTGTTTTTTCGTACGAAATGCTCTCCATACTTGCACCACTCTCTCCAGAATGGTCTATCCATTTCATAGATGAGTTCTCATCCTCCTGCTGCTTACATTCAGAATCCTGATAATAATCGATCATCTGATTCATGTCCTGTTCAAAAGTGTCAGAAAAACTACTTGGGACTTTTACAGTATAGTTCAACGCAGAAGTTCTCTCCGGAGAATCGCCAATAACACTGCCAAATTCCATATTCTGCAGCTCGAAATCATTCAGACGATAATACCGAAAATATGTCTCTCCCATGCCATTCTCTTTCATAGATGTATTTCCACAAAAAGTTCCTGTTTCCGGATAATAAGTCAGGATAGTACCTTCATCATAATCAATACTATTTTTCTCACGTTTGAATGAAATCTCTCTAATCTCATTCACACAGTATTCCCCATCTTCCCCTTTTTCAAGATAAATCACAGAATAACTTTTATACTTATTATAATACAGGATTTCAGGGATGCCATCATTATTAATATCCCTGCAGACATATTCAATGTTATAATATCCATCCGGTTTTCTGTTTTCATATTGTTCCTTTAAATATTCGCGATATGCTTTCGTCATCGCCGTCACTTCAGCCTTACTCCATTTTCCGCCCGCTTCTGTTGTCTCTTCTGTCTCCGAAACGGTAGTTTTGTTCTCCGTTACTGCTTCATTTTTTGACGAACTTACGACATCCGTCTCCTCTTTTGCTGCACATCCGTTCAATAATATTCCTGTCACACAAACACCGGCTATCACGCCTGCAAATTTTACTTTCATCTTAATCTCCATTTCTCCAAACAGAAATAAGGACCAGTTACATTGAACAAAGTCAACCTAACCGGTCCCCACCTCAAAACTTTTATCTAAGCTTATTTCTTATCTGATTTCTTAGAATTTACCAGCCTTTGCTGCTTCCTCGATGGCTACGGCAACTGCCACAGTCATACCAACCATAGGGTTGTTACCTGCACCGATTAAGCCCATCATTTCTACATGAGCCGGTACAGAAGAAGAACCTGCGAACTGTGCATCAGAGTGCATACGTCCCATAGTATCTGTCATACCATAAGAAGCAGGACCTGCTGCCATGTTATCCGGATGAAGTGTACGTCCTGTACCACCGCCTGATGCTACGGAGAAGTACTTCTTACCCATTTCGATACATTCTTTCTTGTAAGTACCTGCTACCGGATGCTGGAATCTAGTAGGATTTGTTGAGTTACCTGTGATAGATACATCAACTTTTTCCTTATGCATGATAGCAACACCTTCTGTTACATCATTTGCACCATAACAGTTTACTTTTGCACGAAGACCTTCGGAATAAGACTTTCTGAAGATTTCTTTTACTTCGCCTGTCTTGTAGTCCATCTCTGTCTCTACATATGTGAATCCGTTAATTCTTGAGATAATCTGAGCTGCATCTTTTCCAAGACCATTTAAGATAACTCTTAAAGGTTTCTTACGAACCTTGTTTGCCTTCTCAGCGATACCGATAGCGCCTTCTGCTGCTGCGAATGATTCATGTCCTGCAAGGAAACAGAAACAATCTGTCTCTTCTTCCAGTAACATCTTACCAAGGTTACCATGTCCAAGACCTACTTTTCTCTGGTCAGCTACTGAACCAGGGATACAGAAAGCCTGAAGTCCTTCACCGATTGCTGCTGCTGCATCTGCTGCTCTCTTGCAGTCCTTCTTGATTGCGATTGCTGCACCTGTAATGTATGCCCAACAGGCGTTTTCAAAACAGATTGGCTGGATACCTTTGATCATGTCATACACATTAAGACCGGCATCCTTTGTAATCTTTTCAGCTTCTTCGAGAGAAGCGATTCCATAGCTATTTAAAACAGAATTGATTTTGTCAATTCTTCTTTCATATGATTCAAATAAAGCCATTATTAGTTTCCTCCTTACTTAACCTCTGCATCTGTTCTAGGATCGATAATCTTCACTGCATCAGCAACTCTTCCGTACTGACCGCTTGCCTTTTCATAAGCTGTAGTAGGATCATCACCCTTCTTGATAAAGTCTGTCATCTTACCAAGGCTTACGAATTTGTAACCGATGATCTGGTCATCAGCATCAAGTGCAATACCTGTTACATAACCTTCAGCCATCTCAAGGTAACGAGGTCCTTTCTGAAGTGTACCATACATAGTACCAACCTGTGAACGAAGACCTTTTCCTAAATCTTCAAGACCTGCACCAACCGGAAGACCTTCTTCTGAGAATGCAGACTGTGTACGTCCGTAAACGATCTGTAAGAACAGTTCTCTCATAGCTGTGTTAATTGCATCACAGACAAGATCTGTATTTAATGCTTCCATAACAGTTAAGCCCGGAAGGATTTCTGCTGCCATAGCTGCTGAATGAGTCATACCTGAACATCCAATGGTTTCTACCAGTGCTTCCTGAATGATACCTTCCTTAACATTCAGTGTCAGCTTACAGGCACCCTGCTGTGGTGCGCACCAGCCAATACCATGTGTAAAGCCGGAAATATCTTTAATTTCTTTGGAATGAACCCATTTGCCTTCTTCAGGGATTGGAGCAGGCTCATGTTTTGCGCCTTTTGCAACAGGGCACATTAATTCTACTTCATGTGAATAAATCATTTTGTGACTCCTTTCAAATATGTATCATGCAAAATTTACATCATATCTGTTTACTATTTTCCCATCAATTCTCAATGAAGTCCAGTGTTTTTTGCTCATTTTTTCATTTTTGGCATCTTTGATAATTTTATGACAAAAACAGGATTGTTCTTGCATCAATACATCTAATATTTATTTTCGGAATAGCAATATGTAGAAAAATCATAGAAAATCTGTATTCATATACGTTAAAATCACAGTGATTATCACAAAAATGACAATCCACCCATCGATCACTCGTCCTTTTTCACCGTCATTTTGCAGACTTCGACCATTCATCCGAAAGGTACTATAGATCAAAATGCCATTTAAAAAGATGAAAATGGCCAGCACAACAGCCATTGTCACCAATTGCTGAATAGGCACATCGGATAATGTCTGTGATACAGATTCCGTCACTTGCTGCTG